>Ga0172378_10002517_pt1 | contig 17190 bp, 15 predicted proteins | sample GrowelOW332metaG_FD_119755 | JGI IMG/M metagenome (GOLD analysis project Ga0172378, IMG submission 119755) | Groundwater microbial communities from an aquifer near a municipal landfill in Southern Ontario, Canada - Pumphouse #3_1 metaG | ecosystem: Environmental > Aquatic > Deep subsurface >... | reverse complement strand
CATGGAACTTCACGGCCGGACCGGCGTCTTCAAAACTTAGTCCGGTTTCCTTTTGCGTCTCCTCTAGACATAATCGGGAGGGTACAGTATGATTTTAAGTAGCGCTTTTGCCTTGATATAAAACGTAACCCTTTACGGAGAAACAAGATAAATGAGTATCATAAAGCCCCATAAACTTGGTGTCATTGCCGGTCCCGGTAGCGAGTATTTCACCGGCAAGGTCGTCAAGCATCTCCGCCGCCTGTATCTTGAGCGATATGAGAAACTTTCTGCGGCGTTGGCTCGCCGCCATGGGATGACGGAGGAGGAGATTCTCAAAACCGTCACCCTGATGGACGATCTGAACAGCAAAAGCATTCCCAAGTCGAAATGTCCGACGACGTTCCAAGTACCCGATTTTACGGTCAAGGTGAAGTATACCAGATTTGCAAATGGAGAGGAGAAGGCGGAAATCCTCGATCCCGTCCGGGGCCTTAGAGTGTATATCATCTACGACATGGCGAATGAGGAACCGATTTTGGTGGCGGGGTGCGACAAACCGATCAAGCTTTCAGTGAATGATCATTTGATGTTCCTGTTCACTACCGTCAATGCGGTACAGCTTGCCGGTGCCGATTCCATCACGTTGGTCCTGCCTACCTATCCGTATGCACGGCAACATAAGAAAGCCTCCCGGGAGGCGCTTACCGCCAGCATGTTCGGCCATATGTGCGAGATGCTTGGAGTGGAACGGATCATCACGTTGGATATCCACAGCAGGGAGATCGAGAACAGCTTCTCCCATCTGAAGCTGGAGAATCTTCACGGATCCTATCAAACGCTCATCGCCCTTCACAAAATCATCGATTTCAACGATCCCGATTTAGTGGTCGTCTCCCCCGATACCGGTGCGGTCTCCCGCAATAAGTTTTATGCGCAGGCGCTCCATAGGCCGCTTGCCATGTTATACAAGGAACGTGACTATTCCGTCGTCTCCACCAGTGCGAAGACGTCAAACATCAAGAGCATCAACTTGCTGGGCGATGTACGGGGAAAAACCGTACTTATGGCTGACGACATGATCGCAACGGGAGGGACGATGCTTCTGGCGATGCGGGAGTTGAAGAATCTCGGAGCGAAAAGAATTATCTGTATGATCAGTCTCCCGTTCTTCAACGCCGGTGCGGTGGATACGTTTGACCAGGCGTACAAGGAAGGGGTGTTTTATCGGATCATCGGTACGAACGCCGTGTACCATGGGCATGATCTGCTGGACAAGGAATGGTACGTCCAGGCGGATATCACTGAGTTGTTCGCGCGCATTATCTCTCGTCTGCATCACGGCAGATCGATCAGCCCGTTGCTTGACAACAGGAAATTCATTCAGATCCTTATTGACAACAGCCAACAGGGAACCACCCCGGCAGCTGATGAGGCTGCGAGCGCTACGAACCCGGACCACGCTGAATAATCGGCATGGTTCGGGTCATTCCACTTCATGATCCCGTCGTTGACGTGCGCTTCATGATGCTTTCTCGTATGTATTTGAGGAGTGTAGCGTTATGCAGATGTCCCATCGTATTTCAGGTTTCCAATGTTCTCCCATCAGAAGGTTGTCCCCGTATGCCCGGCTTGCCGAACTTGAGGGGAAGCGGGTTTTTCATCTCAATATCGGACAACCGGACATCAAGACCCCGTCCCAGGTGCTTGATGCCATCCATGGTTATAACGAACAGACCATCGCATACGGGGCGAGCGAGGGCCTTCAGGCCTTGAGGGAAGCCCTCCCTTCGTATTACGAAAAATACGGCCTTTCCGTTACGCCGGACGACATTTTGATCACCACCGGAGGCTCGGAAGCGATCCAATTTGCGTTCATGACCCTGTGCGATCCGTACGATGAAGTCATCATTCCTGAGCCGTACTATACCAACGTCGATTCTTTCGCTCGCGTTGCCATGGTCGATCTGGTGCCGGTCACCAGCAAATTCGAGGATGGGTTCGCCCTTCCGCCGATCAGTGAATTCGCCGCCAAGATCACCAGAAAAACCGGAGCCATCCTGCTTTGTTCTCCAAACAATCCCACCGGGCATGTCTATTCCCGCGAAGAATTGCTCGCCTTACTCAAACTGGTGAAGGAGCATGACATCTTTCTGATCGTTGACGAGGTATATCGTGAGTTCTGTTATGACGGGAACCGATTCACTTCGATTCTGAGTTTTCCCGAATATGCCGACCGAGTGATTTGCATTGATAGTTTCTCTAAACGATACAGTATGTGCGGTTCGCGCATCGGCGCTTTGGTTTCCAAAAACCGTGACGTGCTGGATTCCGCCTTGAAACTTTCCCAGGCAAGACTTTGTCCGCCGGATATCGAGCAAATCGCCGCGCTTGCCGCATTGGATACGGATGATTCCTATATCGAGGCTGTTCGTTCGGAATACCAGATGCGACGCGACATCCTCGTGGAAGGGCTGAATAAGATTGATAAAGTGAAATGCCAGTGTCCGAAAGGTGCGTTCTACTTGGTTGCCGAACTTCCCGTGGATGATGCGGAGAAATTCGCGATTTTCATGTTGAAGGATTTTTCCCTCGACGGAGAGACGGTGATGCTGGCTCCTTGCGAGGATTTCTATGTCACCAAAGGGATCGGCCGTAGGCAGGTGCGTCTTGCCTATGTGATCAATCCCGAGGCGCTTCGTCATTCTCTTCGTTGCCTTGACGCCGGACTGAAGGAATACCGGAAGGACATCATGAAGGTTGATGCATGATCGACAGCCCACGCAGTGTGGCGTTTACCGGGCATCTCAGCGCCCTTTTTACGGTTTTTGTATGGGGAGTAACCTTTGTTTCCTCAAAGGTGCTCCTCTCTATTCTGGCTCCCGCACAGCTTCTTCTCACCCGGATGGGTATCGGATATCTGTTTCTCTGGATTGTCAGTCCCCGGCCTCTGCGTCTGAAGGAAAGAAAGGATGCGTTGCTTTTCATAGGAGCGGGGGGATTCGGGATCTGCCTGTACTATTTTCTGGAAAACACCGCTCTTACATACAGCTATGCGAGCAATGTCGGCGTGATCGTCAGCGTCGCCCCCGTGTTTACGGTTCTCTGCTGTTCCGTGGCGTTTCATCAGAAACTCAAAGCTCGGTATTTTATTGGATTCGCCGTTGCCATCGCAGGTATCTTTTTGATTTCCTTCAACGAAGGATACAATCTTAAGCTCAATCCGCTGGGGGATGTTCTCGCTTTGGGGGCCGCCGTCACATGGGGGTTCTACTCTGTGTTTGCGCGGAAAATTACCGAGAAGGGATACGCCATCATTCCCGCTACCCGGGCGATGTTCCTGCCCGCGCTTGTGATGATCCTGATCATCAACTTGATCCATCCCGCGCCCTGGCCGGTGGTTCAGATGTTCGGTTGGCGATACCTCAAGCATCTTTTGTTTCTCGGGATTGTTGCTTCGGGGATGTGCTTCGTTTCCTGGAATTACTCGCTTCTCGCGTTGGGGCCGATCACCGGTACGTTCTACATTTATCTGTGTCCCGTCATCACGATGGTATGTTCGGCGATTTATCTTGGTGAAACGATTACTCCGCTCGCCATCTGGGGTGCGGTATTGACATTGTTTGGCTTGGCCTTCAGTGAGTTGCGGTTGCCAAAAAAACATCAGTAGCCATATTTTCTACCAATTACCGACTTTTTTTCAGACAAGTTGTTTGCCCTTTTCTTAGGAACAGACAACTTATTTATTATTATCGGAAAAAATGTCTTGTAAGATTGGAAATCAGGAATACGCTTGTAGATACAAAACGAAGGGAGGGATCCTATGAAAAAGATTGTATTGGCGGTATTGGTATTGTTGATGGCTTTGCCGTTTGGATTTGCCAATGGGAGTCAGGAAGCGAACATAGACAAATGGCCGGAAAAAGAGGTGACTGTCATTTGTCCCTGGGCGGTCGGAGGCGTTGCGGATTTGGTGAACCGTAAGATGGCGACATTTGGGCAACAGTACTTGGGAGTTCCCGTATTGGCGACGAACGAACTCGGTGCTGGTGGTAACGTCGCTTTGACCAACTATCTGAAGAACGAGCCGAATTCCTACAATTTGATCTTTGGCGGGGAAGGGGGATTTTCCATCGCGCCCAATATCAGTGGGGCTTCGGCGATCCAATTTACTTACCACGATTTTGAACCGATCATCAACCTGTATTCAGCGGTTTTCGTCATGACCGCGGATAGTAGACTCGGCATCAGGGATCTTGACGGGTTGAAGGCGTATGGGCAAGGCAGGAAGCTGAAAGTTGCGGTGAATGGTATTGCCGGGGCGGAAGCGTTTCTTGCCAAAGCTCTTGCCAAAGAGCTTGGATTACAGATGGATCTGGTGAGCTACAATGGGGCGAATCTGGCCCTTGATGCGGCTTCCAAGGGGGAGACTCAGTTTGCCATTAGCCATCAGTCTCAGGCCCGCGGATCAGTACAGGCAGGGATATTGACACCGGTTTGCGGATTCAACAAAGACGGCATCCATAATGAGATCTACGATGTGCAAGGTGTGGGTGAGTATGGAATCAAGGCGTATTATCCAAACACTTGTTGTCTCTTTGCGCGTAAAGGCACTGATCCCAAAGTGATCGCCAAGATCCGTGACGCGTATCTGAAAATTCTTGAAGAACCGGAAGTAAAAGACTTGTATAAACAGTTGATGATCAATGCCGATCCGATGGACAAGGCTGCATATGACAGGCATATCCAATCGGTTGTCGATATCGTCCTTGCCAATCGATAAGGGAAAAACAGGGAGGAGTTCCTCCCTGGTGTGAGGTTTTTATGTGGATGAAGACTCATTTGGATCGTCTCGATGCATGGTTCAATGCCGTTGGGAAGAAACTGGAAGGCAAGACGATGGTGATCCATTCCGATCTTGTCGGTGCGTTGGCGTTCATTGCGTTCTCCTTGTGTATGCTTGGATTGATGCCTTCCCAGATTGCCGTGACGGAAACAGGGGATATCAATGCGCAAACTTTTCCCAAGTTGCTTTTGGAAATCATTTTGGTGCTTTCCTTGGCAATACTTTGCAAGGAGGTTGTCAAACTTTTGCTGAAGAAACCATGTGCTACAGTCGAAATCGCATTGCTGACAGAAGTCCATGCGGCGACCATCCTTTGCTTGTTTGTCCTGTACCTTGTGCTTCTTAAACCTCTCGGGTTCATTTTCAGTTCTATTGTGTTCAGTTTGCTGATGACCGCTTACTTCCGTGTACGGAACCTCTCCTATTATTTAATTGGCACAGCAGCCGCAGTCCTGATCGGCGCATTGTTTCAGTTCGTATTGCATGTACGATTACCCTGAGGAGGGAAAAACTCATGGAGTATTTGTCCGGAGGGCTTGCCCTCCTATTCCACTGGTCCAATTTCATTTGGATGAACATCGGTCTTTTGATCGGCATTATCTTTGGCGCCATTCCGGGGTTGACGGTGATTCTTGCCATTGTTCTGTTCCTTCCGTTCACCTATACGCTAGGGCCGATCCAATCTTTTATGTTTTTGCTGGGTATCTATTGTGCCGGAGGATATGGCGGTTCCATCTCGGCGATTTTGATTCATACTCCGGGAACACCACATGCGACGGCGACAATGCTTGACGGATATCCGCTTTGCAAGCGTGGACTCGCGCGGAAAGCGATGAACATTGCGTTGCAGGCTTCCACGTTCGGAGGTGTCATTTCAGCTTTTTCCCTGTTGTTCTTTGCTCCACAGGTGGCTAAATTGGCTCAGACGATGGGAACTCCCGAGTATTTTCTTGTTTGTTTGTTCGGCTTGACCATCATCGCCGGCGTATCGGGGAAGAGCCTGGTCAAAGGCATCATCGCTGGTTGTTTCGGTTTGTTCGTTTCCACTGTCGGCATTGATCCGATGACAGGATGTACCCGATACATCTTCGATAACATTAACCTGTATTCAGGATTTGATTTGGTCATCTGTTTGATCGGTTTGTTTGCCTTGAGTGAAGTTCTGCGTAAGGACAAACGAAGTGAACAAGCTAAAGTGGGGGCCATTGCGACAGGAAGCGGAAAGATAACGAAGAAGGAATACAAGCGCATGGCATTGCCCGCGATACTTGCTTCCGTCATTGGGGTCATCATCGGAATAATCCCTGGAACCGGTGCATCCATGGCTTCCTTCTTCAGCTATAATGTGGCGAGAAACATTTCCAAGCATCCTGAGGAATTCGGTAATGGATCCATCGAGGGAATTGCTGCCGCAGAAACGGCGAACAATGCTGTTACCGGCGCCACATTGATACCATTGCTTACCATGGGTATACCGGGGGACGGTTGCGTGGCCATCATGCTGGGTGCTTTGATGATTAATGGGCTTACACCCGGACCAAATCTTTTCAAGGACCATGGGGCGGTGATGTATGCCATTATGGTTGGACTTCTTTTCGTGAACTTGTTCATGTTTATCCAAGGAAAATACCTGACATCATTGTTTGCGAGGGTCATCAATGTTCCTCTTGCCGTTCTGACGCCGATCATCGTCATCTTCTGTTTTGCGGGTGCATTCAGCGTCAATTCCTCAACATTTGATATTGGGACCACGATTGTATTTTCGGTGATCGCATATGTTCTCACTTGTTTGGACTTCCCTACGATTCCAATCCTTCTGGGATTGGTACTTGGAGATTTGACGGAAGAGAACTTCCGACGGAGTTTGATTCTCTCAGACGGGAATTGGGACATATTCGCTTCCAGTCCGGTCTGCATTGTGTTCTTGACTCTTTTGGTAGGTTCTTTGGGGATCATCATTTATGGCAAGTGGAGAGAAGCAAGAAAAGGAGAGGCCTGACATGCCAAGGGAAAAACAACCAAATATTCTGTTTTATTTTACCGACCAACAACGGTTTGATACCTGTGGATGTTATGGACAACCGCTGGATATAACACCCAACCTTGACGAGATGGCACGGGGAGGGACACTTTTTGAAAACGCCTTCACCGTACAACCGGTTTGCGGTCCGTGCAGGGCTTTGTTCCAAAGTGGATTGTACCCAACGGAAACAGGGTGTTTCAGGAACAGCAAGATGCTGCCTCTTACGGTGAAGACGCTTGCAAATTATATGGAAGGAGCAGGGTATCAGACGGGATATGTGGGGAAATGGCATCTTGCCAGTGAAGGTGATCTGGAGAAAACTCCGGTCCTCGACTACCAAACCAAAGCGATTCCCCCGTATCTTAGGGGAGGATATACAGGATACTGGCGGGTTGCAGATGTTTTGGAGTTTACCAGTGACGGATATGGGGGGTACGTTTTTGATGAAAACGGTAATCGTTGTGATTTCAAGGGATACCGATGTGATTGTATCACCGATTACGCGTTGAATTTCCTTGATGGATATGATGGACGCAAACCCTTTTTCCTTACAGTGAGCCATATAGAACCGCACCACCAGAATAGTGCGCATCACTATCAGGGACCCGTCGGGTCGAAGGAAAAATACCAGGATTTTGTCGCACCGCGGGATCTCGCTTCTTTGTCAGGTGGTGATTACAGGGAAGAGTATCCCGATTATCTTGGGGCGATCCACAGTTGCGACGAAAATCTTGGTCGCCTCATCGTAAAACTCAAGGAGAAGGGATTATATGAGAATACCGTCATCATCTACACCTCTGACCATGGTTCTCATTTCAAGACAAGGAACAGGGACGGTCATGTTTGCGGATATGATGATTACAAACGTACTTGTCATGAAGCGGCTATTCATGTCCCTCTTGTCATTTCAGGAGGTCCCTTCTCTTTGCATGGAAAGCGAGTGAAAGAACTGGTCACTACGGGGAGTATACCGAAAACCTTGGTGCATCTTGCCGGAATTGAAGTCGGGCATCACATGATGGGAGAAAAACTGGATGATGTCGCATTGGGAAAGACGGATGAACAGCGGAAGAATGAAGTGTTCATCCAGATATCCGAGTCTCGCGTCGGCCGTTGCATCCGAACGGAACACTACACATATGCTATAGTCGCTCCGGGCATCAATGGAGGAGCAGTCGCGTCAAGCGATTGGTACGTTGACGATTTTCTGTATGACTTGCGGAACGATCCGTTTGAGTTGCATAATTTGATTGAGGATGTGGCATATGATTCCATCAAAGCGGAATTGAGGGCAAGACTTCTTGAGTGGATACTGGAAGTCGAGCATATGCAAGTCCGGATTACGGATCGTTAGAGAGAAGGAATGGATGGTTTGAATCTTAAGTCGGAACAAGTATATCGGTACTTGCGTATCTATATTGATCAGAACAAGTTCTCGATGTCGAACCGGTTGCCGAGTGAACATTTTTTGTGCAACCGCCTTTCCGTATGCAGGGAAACAGTGAGGCAGGCGGTATCCCTGTTGGTTGAAGAGGGCCTTGCCTGTTCTCGGCGGGGAAGCGGGACGTTTTTTGATAAAGCCAAGGCCATTGCTTCCGATTATGCTGAAGACCTTTCCCGGTTGCAGATTGCCTTGATTATCCAGGGACAGGATCATGAAGCGAACGCCAGTTTCATACAAAGCATCCGTACTACCCTGAAAGCGGACAACGTTGAATTGCGGGTATTTTTCACGGACAACAAGGTTGCCAATGAACGTAAGTGTCTGGAATCATGTATGACGGGGATTCATGGGCTGATTGTCGATGGAGTCAAAGCCAGTTTGATGAATCCCAATTTGGATTGCTATGCGCGCTTGTACGAGAAAGGCATTCCTTTTGTATTCTACAACAATTATTACAGTGGCACTTCCTATCCTAAGGTCATCATGGATGATGAGTCCTGTGCGGACAACCTCATTCAGGAGTTGGTTTCGAAAGGCCATACCCATATTGGGGGATTGTTCCTTTGTGACAATTACCAAGGGTGCAAGAAGTATTTGGGATGTGCCAAGGCGATGATCAGGCAGGGAGCTCGTTTTGACGATTCCTACATGAAATGGCTTCTTTCGGATGAGTTGGATGATTGGGAGCAAGTCAAACGAACGATATATCGGTTTTTGCGTTCCATTCCCGAATGTACCGCTATCGTCTGTTGCAACATCATGTTGTATCAGGCTCTCAAGGAAGTGCTTTTGAATGAGGACAAAAAAATTCCTGATGACTATTCCGTGGTTTGTTTCGATTATTCCAAACCCGACTGGAATGAGATTGGATTGACGTGTTCGGTGCATCCAGGGGAAGAAGTGGGAAGGGTGAGTGCAAGGATGTTGATGAAGATGGTGTACGATCCCTGCTACAAAAACAAGGAGAAAGAATTTTCCTATATGTTTCCTCCGCAAATCCATATCGGCACATCCGTGAGGCAAATCCAAAATAATCTTGCCAAATAACTATACAAATGATAGCATCCATATGTATGGATACCCAAGAGAAACTGGACATCTTGTCACGTGACGCGCAGTATGATCTCTCCTGTGCCTGCGGGACAAAAAACCCTCTGGAACACCGGAGGAGAAAGGAAAGCGGAGAGGGATGGTTGTATCCGTTGAGTACGGCAAGCGGAGGAGCAGGCATCATTCTCAAGACCTTGATGGGCAACCGGTGCGTCAACGACTGCAAGTATTGTCCCCTGCGCAGTCAGAACGACTTCAGAGCGGTGGCGGTGGGAGCCTCGGAGATGGCATCATTTTTCTACAGGTTCCAACTTCAACGTCCGCTGCTCGGCCTCTTTCTGTCGTCCGCCGTAATGGGGGATCCCGAAAAAACGATGCAGATGCTCGTGGATACGGCCAGAATCCTTCGTGTTACGTATCAATACAAAGGGTACATCCATTTGAAAATCATTCCCGGGGCGTCTCAGGCAAGCATCGATGGCGCGCTGAAATATGCCAGTGCCGTTTCCCTGAATATCGAGACGCCTGGAGAGAAGCATTTCGATAATCTTACCGAACGAAAGAATTACCTGAGAGATATCATCGCACCTCTGAAGTACATCGCCTCCGTCACCGGCAAGGGAACGACGCATCCCCGTGTGAAGACGACGAGTCAGTTCATTGTCGGGGCGAGTGATGAGAACGACAGGGAGATCGTTTCCTATTGCAATGCGATGTACCGGAACCTCCATATGGAACGATTGTACTTTTCTTCTTACCAGAGGGGACTTGGGGATCCCCGGATTCCGGGGGAAACCCGTGCCCCGACCATCATGAGGCAAACGGGGGAGTTGTTCGGCGGCGATGTTTCCGGGCAGATGTCTCTCATGCGGGAACATCGTCTGTACCAAACGGACTTTTTGCTCAGAAAATATCATTTTGACAGCAAGGAGATCTTGTTCGGAAAGGATGGGAATCTTTCCTTGGAAAAGGATCCGAAGCTTGTGTGGGCGGAGGCTCATCCGGAATACTATCCCGTATCGGTCAACAACGGAACGCTGGACCAATTGCTCAGGGTCCCGGGTATCGGTCCGGAATATGCCAAACGTATCGTAAAAGCTCGTTTGTGCGGTCGTTTCCATGTGATGGACGATCTGCCGTTGCCGCAATACGCAAAAAAGAAGAGTTCCGGTTACCTTTTCGTATAGCAAGCGGGTGGGGTTCTTTGTACAATAGGGGACATGGTTCCCCAAAGCGTGTCGTTTTTCCTCTTGCAGGCGATTTTCACCATTACCAACATGTACCTGCAGGTTGTACTGAAAAACCAAGGGTTTTCCTATGCGTTGATCGGCGTGATGTTCGCCGTTTTCGAGCTTGCGGGGATGGTCGGCCAGGTGTCGACGGGGAAGTTTGCCGATGCGAGCGGAAGACTCCATCGGACCCAAGCGGTCAGTGCGCTGTTTGTCGTCGTCGTAATGGCGTTTTTGATCAGGACGGACAAGATCCCTGTCGCTTTTGTTCTGTTGATTCCCTTGGGGTTTTTCCTGAATTCCTTGGTTACGCTTCAGGATTCTACGGCAAACTTGTTCGGGAAAGGGCAACCGGACGTCTATAGCGTCATTCGGTCCGCGGGAACGATCGGATGCACCTTTTTCAGTCTCGTGTACGCCTTGCTTGCCCGTCCGGTCGCATCGGACAACCATGACATCTTTCGCTTCCTTGCATTCGGAGCGCTTGCCTATGTGTTCACGTTGCCTGCGTTGGGGAAAGACGTAGCGGTGGAAAGGAGACGACCCGTCGAAGCGAAGAAGGCGGGGCGATGGTTCGACAAACCCTATGTGATCGCCATCGGATGCATTTTCCTGTCGCGATTTTCTCTGGCGACTGTCCGGTTCCTTCCGTTATATGCGCTTGAGGAACTTGGATATGAACGCATCACCATGTTGCAGGTCGTTTCCACCGCCTCCGAATTCATCGCCATGCTGGGTGCCGGCTATATGATGAGACGAAAAAATGTCAGGCCCATCACGCTGTTGTTCCTCGCTTCGCTTGGATGCGGAATCCGACAGATTTGTTACGCCATGATGCCGTCAGTGTCCGGTGTCATGATAGGACAATGTTTCCACAGTCTGTGTTTCGGGTTCTTTCAGCCCGCCATGGTGAGATTCGTGACGCTGCATGTCAGATCAGGCCATACCTCGGAGGGGATTTCCCTTTGCCAATCCTTGGGAAGCGGGCTTGGAGGAATGCTTGGCGAACTCGCTTGCGGTATCATCATTCAGGCGTATGGCTACAAAACGATGTTTCTGGTGTATGCTGTACCTGGGTTCCTTTCTGCGGTTCTGTTCGTGGCATTGAAGGCCCGGTTGAACACGGTTGAGGAAACGCGCCGGTAGATGATAGTATAACATCAGGTGGTAGATCGGTGAAAAGCAGTCAGAATTGGGATTTAGGGAATGTCGGTGCCATTTCTTCTGATAAGATTCAGCGAAACATCCGGGAAGTGACGGTGTATCTGGACAATGATATCCGTCAGATTACGGGGATTCTTCGTCGATACGCCCCTTTGGAGATGATGAAGCTGGCTTCTTGGGAAGCGCATCGGTCTTTGGAGACGGGAAACGACGAACAGATCCGCGAAGCATTCGCGTTGGTCCGTTTTCTTCAGAATTCCTATTGTTTTGCTTCCATGGGGCCTTCGACGGATCGAAACATCCCGGAGAAGGAATATCGTAAAATTGTTTCCCTGTTCGATGACGTCTTCCGTAAATGCTGCCGGTATATCGACAATTCCTGTCTCGCGGCCAGAAACGCCGTAGGTGCGGTGAAGGGGAGCGTGCTTACCGCATATCAGGATACCGTAATGGAATTTTGCTTTCCGTCTCCCGTACGTTTGGAAGGGATCCAATACCGAAAGCGCGCTCTTCACTTTTCTCTGCAACCGTTTAATGACGCCATATCCCAGACCTTTGATTGTGGGCTTGACGGGATCATCGATGCGCTCTCCACGTTGATGGCCAACGGGCGGACGGGATTGGATACGCTCAGGGACGACGGCAGTGCGTACAAACGGGACATGGAGGGAAAAGTCAACGAACTCAAAGCTCTCAACGAAACGTATGCCGACGAAAAAGACTTGCTGGATCATGTGGTGAAAAAGGAACACTGGGAGAATCGCGTCCAATCCTTGATCGGTCGGCGCGACGGGTATGATCTGTACGAGGTGACGAGATATACATCATTGGACGCGCATGACCTTTCCTTGTTGTCCGTGCCGCTTTGTTCGAATGAGGGCGATGCAAGTCTGTATCCGGTGGATGACAGGGTCAATGCGAGCAATCCGTTTTTGGAAGTCGCGGGACATTATTATTGCTTCGATACAAACCATCTGCTGGACGATCTGCCGAGGATCGTGAAGGAGCAGATTCTTTCCCATGGAATTCTCTCCGCGGACGAGTGGGACAAACGGGTGCGTGAGAATTTGGTGTTGCAACCCGTTATGTTGGTGCACACGCTCTTTGGCTCCTCGGGGTTTGATCTTCATAAGACGGGATTCGACGCCTTGTTTGATTTCGCTTCAAAACAAATAGGGTTAAAAGTATTGCCTTTTGTGGTGAGCGATCCTTTGGCGGAGGGGCGATTCGCATTGCAGTCCATTGCCGAAAGTCGTCAGGGCATCGCATGGGCGAAGACCCGACGGATCCCGGTGATCGTCGTCGATGAGAACCATGTCGATGATTTTCCTCTTGAGCTGGTGGACAACGTGCTGTTCCTGACCTATCCGCAATTGGTTGGGCTTTCCCAAGATCCCGATGCGATTCGCAAGTGCAAAGAGGCATTGGGCTTGATCGATTCCCGTCAGGATGAAGACGAGGAATTGGATGCCGCCGAGTCGATCCTCCGGGATGATGCGGAGAATGACGAGGATGTACCGGTGGAGGAGGAAGGGGAACCTGATGAACCGGACGAACCCGATCTTTCCATTTTAAAAGGAGAGGTGATCGATGATTCCATCGAGGTGGACAAGCGTCCCGACGACGAGTTGGATGAGGACGATGCCAAGGAAATGATCGATCCGCACGAGGATGATGAACTGCCCCCACAGGAAAAGCACGAGGAAACGTCGAAACCGTATTCATTTTTCACGCTTCTTTCCGAGATAGCAAACGGAAGAGGAGATGAATCTCCCGTCCGGCAGGGCGGGGACTCTCCCGACTGGCCGGCGAAAACCCCGGAGGCGCAAGAACAGCCTGACTTGTTTCTGGGCAGTAAGGAAGTAATTCAGGCAGCGGCTGGAGAACCTCAGAAGAGCGTTCCTCCAAAGCCGGAGGGACCGACCGACTTGGCCGTCCCTGAGGCATTGAAGGGAAAGGGGGAACTGCCTCCGCCGCAACCCGCCGAAGAAAAAAACAAACAGGTTGCTCAGTCCGCACCATCGGAAGGAGAACCGTCCCCGCAGGGACTCGTAGAGGACGCAAAGCCTTCCGAGGAGGAAGAAACGCCGAACGTGGACGACGTTATGCCGGAAATTCCTGAAGAAAGGAAGGAAGCGGAACCTCTACCGGATCCTCCGAAAAGCGAGGATGGAATGCAAGGAAAACCATCGGCGATCGATGTGGCGCTGGAGGGGAAAACGGTTCCGTTTCGGATGAAAGAAATCCTTGGCATGCTCGATCGCATCGACGGTCGGTTCTTTTTGATGTGCAAGGAAGGGGATGCCCGGCTTCTGTCTGCCACCGCGGGATTGATCGACAGGGCGCTTGAAGCACAACGCACCGATGGGAAGGACAAACTGTTCACCATCGGTCAATTCGAACTTACGGTGATTCTTTCCGCGGGACGGGATGATCAAGTGAGTCTGTTTGACCGCAAGGCGAATATCGGCGCCATTCTGTATGCCGACAAAAAGGACAGTTGGGACTGCGTCACCCTGGAATATGGGCAGGCGGGGATCCTGCTCAAGGCGAAGGAAGAGGAAATCCAACGCAAGAGTTTTTCAACCGGTGACTGGAAGTACATTTCCACCATCGGGGAACGATTGCTTGAAAAGAGGAAAAAACATGAATGATGTACAGAAGCGCGCGCATCTTGACGTAGCTGTGGATGCAGCCCGCAAAGCGGGAGCCCTCGTCAAATCCATGATGGAACAAGGTGACGTACGAGTATCGGAAAAGCATATGAACGATTTCGTCACCAATGCGGACAGGGCGTCCGAGACGTTGATCATTTCCACAATCAAGGAACGGTTTCCCGACGAAAGCTTTTTCGGAGAGGAGAGCGGAGAACAGGAGAGAAGCGGAAATGGCAGATGGGTGATCGATCCGATCGACGGTACCACCAACTATTTCCACGGTATTCCCGACTGGACCATCAGTATTGCTTGGGAGATCGAACCGTTTCATCCGTTGGTGGGAGTTGTCTACGTCGTTCTGCAGGATGAGTTGTTCAGCGCCGCGGAAGGGGACGGAGCAAGGCTTAACGGAAGGCCGGTGCACGTATCCTCCACAGATGATCATTCGCGCGCCGTTATCGTGTGCGTACCTCCCCATCGGCATCATGACGCGGCTCCTGCGTATTTTGCCGCGGAACAACGGATCTTCGACGGATGCAGTGATCTTCGGTCCTTCGGTTCTTGCGCTTTGGAGCTTGCCTACATCGCCTGCGGAAGGCTGGATGGATACTATGAACGGTTTCTTGGCTATTATGATCTTGCGGGAGGGCTCGCGTTGCTTCGGGAGGCGGGAGGAAAACTTGAGTTTCTCGGAACGCATGACGATACGCATTGCGATTTCATTGCGTCGAACGGGAAGATTCACGATTGGTTGCGGGAGCAGGTGCGGTGAGGCCGAAGCTGATTATTTTTGACTTGGACGGGACGCTCTTGGATACCTCTCCTGGGATTTTTGCCACGGCGAGATATACGATGGAGAGACTCGGATTGGATCCCGATGTTGCGCAGCAACAGATGCGCAAGTTCATCGGGCCACCGATCTCCGAATGTTTCAAGGTTGTTTATGATCTCCCCCAACGGTATCTTGCAGATGCACTGTCCATCTACAAGGAACGATACAAGTCGGAGGGGCAATATCAAGCCTTGGTGTATCCTCATATGGCGGACGTACTCGATGCATTGCACGGAAGGGGGTATCTTCTGGCGGTCGGAACGTTGAAAAACGAATCCACCGCAAAGAATATGATGACTCATTACGGTCTTGCCTCTTTCTTTGCCGTTGTCCGCGGCGATGTATCCACGCCTTCGGGAGGCCGGACGAAAGCGGAAATTCTTCGGACGGTAATGAGAGATACCAACATGAAGCCCGAATGGAGCGTATTGGTCGGCGATACGGAACACGACAGAAACGGAGCGAATGAGGCCAACGTGGGATTCGTCGCCGTCACCTACGGCTTCGGTTTCCCTCATGACGCGTCTCTTCCGATGAGCGTTTCTTCTCCTCTTGAACTGCTTACGTTGTTTCCTTGATCAGGGTGCGCGCCTGTTCCATCGCTTCCTTGTTCTCCGATGCGGGGCGATCGTCGTCCGCGCTTACCGGAAGATATCCTGCGTACTCCATATTGCAATAGGCTGCAATTTCCTTGAACTGCCGGTTGATCAACTCGTACTGGATGCCGTTAAGTTCATCCTCGCCGACGGCGATGACATAAAGTTTCTTGCCGACGAACGCCTCTTTCGGAATCATGTACAACCGATCGATAAACAGTTTCGTTTGTGCGGTGACTCCCCACCAATAGACGCTGGTGGCGAAACAGACGGCACTTGCATTGATAAAATCCTGGGCGAGCGGGATCATATCGTCTTGGAGAACGCAGGCTCCTTCCTGATCCTTGCAGTGATTACACCCCTGGCACGGGTGGATCGTCACATTGTTCAGATACACTTTTTTTACCGTGTATGAATGTGCGGCGGCCTGTGCGAACGCATCGGCGAGCGTCGAAACATTGCCGAATTCATGGGGACTGCCATAGTAGATGATCATTGTGCCATTTTGCATGGGATACCTCTTGATTATCAGTCGAGCAAAACCACAGCTTGGGCGGTGATCACTCCCGAGGCGGTTTGTTCGCTGGTTTTCGCTTTGATGGAAATGCGGGAAACGGGAAGGTGCATCGCGTCGGCGAGGCGTGTGCGGATTTCGTCGATGAACGGACGGAGTTTCGGTTCGTCAAGGACTACGATGCAGTCGATGTTCTCGATACTCGCCATGCCCAGATGGTTCATTGTGTCCTTTAAAAGCGCCATGCTCGAAATATCGGCGTATCGCGAATCCGTATCAGGATAATGGCTGCCGATATCTCCGTTGCAGGTGGCGCCGAGCAACGCATCGATGATCGCATGGACAAGTACGTCTCCATCGCTGTGCGCCAATTCTCCTCGTGGAGACGGGATCGTCACACCGCCCAAGACAAGCGGACGGCCTTCTGCGAGACGATGGAGATCCCATCCGTTGCCGATTCTCATATGTGTTTCGCCTCTTCGACCGCGACACGGAATTCTTGGTCGACCTTCTGTCGCTTCACTCCTTCCTCCCTTGCTTTCCGATACGTATCGATTTGCTTCTGGGCATCGGGAATCTCTTCCATATAGGTGATTTTTCGATTATTCCTGTCCCCTTGGCACACTCCGACCCGGTATCCCGCTTCCGCAAAGATTTCCGTGTCATCCGTGTACGGTTTGCCGTTTCCCCGGACTTTCTCGTGAGCAAGATAAATGTCCGGCCAGCGGAAAAACTGCGGTGTTTGGATGCCGACGGTTCCGTGACGGGGAATATGTCCGGTCACCACGCCTTCGTCGGTAATGGTTTTCAGGGAATCCGTGGGAGGAAGAGCAGGGGCGGCTCCTCCGAAAATGGT
>Ga0172378_10002514_pt1 | contig 17201 bp, 14 predicted proteins | sample GrowelOW332metaG_FD_119755 | JGI IMG/M metagenome (GOLD analysis project Ga0172378, IMG submission 119755) | Groundwater microbial communities from an aquifer near a municipal landfill in Southern Ontario, Canada - Pumphouse #3_1 metaG | ecosystem: Environmental > Aquatic > Deep subsurface >... | reverse complement strand
TCGGTCCAAGCTGATGGCTTCCTATTATGAGCAGATTGAGCATGCACAGATTCGCAATGACATGAACAGTGTCGTTCACCGGACTTCAGCATTGCTTGCCAGTTATTTTGATGTTCTGTTTGCAATCAATGCACAGACGCATCCAGGAGAGAAGAAGTTGGTGGCATTGGCGAAACAGACCTGTTCGATTTTGCCTGCAGATTTTGAGAAGAACATCGAGCAAGTGATGCAACACCTTGGAGACAAGGATTTGCTTGTATCCTTAGATGTGTTGCTTGATGAGCTTGATGTGGTCCTGAAGAACGAATCGTGGATATAAGGAGCAAGCATTGCTATGACTGATTCTTTACGCTACTACACCAATCATGCACAGCAGTATCTCGATACTACCTTGCAAATCGATATGTCAGCAAATTATACATTGTTCCTTCCGTACTTATCTCCAGGTTCATCAATTCTTGATGCTGGCTGTGGGAGTGGGCGGGATAGTCTGGCATTTAGGAAACTGGGATACCAGGTAGAGGCTTTTGATGCCTGTGAGGCTATGGTTGCTTCTGCTCGTTCTGTTTCACAGCTACCGGTGCGCAAGCTTCTGTTCCAAGAGTTGGACTATGATTCGCAGTTCGATGGCATTTGGGCTTGTGCTTCTTTGCTGCATGTTCCTAGGCAAGAACTTGGACATGTGTTTTCCCTGCTTGCTAAAGCACTGAAACCGAAGGGATTCCTCTATTGTTCATTCAAGAACAGAGACGAGGATTTCTCCATGGACGGTCGGAGTTTTACATGTTTCACCTCTGATGCTTTTAGGGCGTTTGTTGTAAACCAGAAGGATTTCATCCTTAAAGACCTCACCTTGTCCTTGGATATACGTCCTGAAAGAGGGACTGAAACGTGGATTAATGCACTACTTCAGAAGCGGTAGATTTCGATTGAATGCTGTCTGATACAAAATTGGATTTTAAACTCAACGTTCATTGCAATCGATTTGATATCTGATAGCACGTAATCCTGATGTGAAAGCATTGATGGATATGGTGAGACGCTCCTTATTTGTGAATAATTCAAAAAATCTCTTCTTTCTTTGGCAAGATGAATCCCGAAGCAAACATAATTATCGAAAATTAATTCTTCTTTAGCCTTTTGCTTTCTTGTCTTCAGTTCCTCTTTACGAAAGGCAAACATGATTTTTCGTTCTTGATTTTTGAGGATTGGTGTAACGATTAAATACATAGGTTAATCGTTTAAATTAATTTTTATTTATGATTAAAAAACCTAAAAAATTTAAGAAAAATTTATAAAAAAAATTAGCTAATTTCTTTCACTGTATTTTTTTGTTGACATATCGAAATAAGGGGATTACTCTTTATAGTAAAGAGTAAAACATTTAATTTTTTTGGGTTTTTTGGAGGGCGTTTTGTCTGTTTCAATCAAGGAAGTTGCAAAACTTGCAGGTGTATCGGTAGCCACAGTCTCAAATGTTCTTAACCAGACGAAAAATGTTCGAGCCGAAACAAAGTCAAAAGTTGAGATAGCCGTAAGTCAGCTTAAATATCAGATAAACCCGCTGGCAAGGAATTTTAGAAAAGGTGAAAGTAAAGTTATTGGTTTTGTAGTTTCGGATCTCTCCAATTACTTTTTCCAAAATGTTGCCATTGGCCTTGAGAGAAGTCTTTCAAACTATGGTTATCTTGTGGCTCTGATGGATAGTAAAGAGTCTAAGACTCTTGAGATAGAGAATGTTAAGAACTTGTTGGCTTTATCTGTTGATGGCCTGGTCATTGCCACTACAGGAGAAGATTGCTGCTATCTAAATCTAATTTTAGAAAATCATGATGTTCCTGTTGTTTTTGTTGATCGCAAACCTTTTGGTTTTAAAAGCGATATGGTCCTTTCTACTAATAATGAAGGAGCTTACCTTGGAATTAAGCATTTGATTCAAAAAGGGCATGAGAAAATTGGGTTTATCACGAGTCGAAATGATTCGACCATGGGAGAGCGAATTGAAGGGTATCGCCAGGCTTACTTGGAGGCAGGTTTACAAGTAAACGAAAATCATATCCTGACGGGTGATAATAACGTTTCGATTTCCCAGAATCTTTTGCTTCATGGTATTGCCTATACGCAAGCCAAGCGGTTGGTTGAAGCAGGGGAAGTCACGGCTCTTTTTGCTGGGAATAATCTTTCTTCAATTGGAGTATATAATTATCTGAGGGAAGCAAATATTAAGGTCCCTGAAGAAATTGCCTTTTTGACGTTTGATGATTCTTTTTGGCTTTCAATGACAACTCCTAGCATTTCTGCAATAAAACAAGATCCAGACATGATTGGTTCTGTAGCAGGACAGTTAATATATGAGCGTATTTCAGATAAGACGAATGAACAACCTGATAGGATTCTACGTATTCCAACATGCTTGGTTTTGCGTAGCAGCGTGTGAGGAATACTAACGATACACGATAAAATTTTTGCCTAACTATTTCTGTAATTTTCAAAAGGAGGAAATCATGAAAAAGTTTGCGAAATTTGTGACGGTGTTTTCTTTGGTATTGCTGATGATGTCATCAGCATTATTCGCCCAGGGCAGTACTGAGGGATCAAAGGCATCTTCAGGTACTGTCACCGTAAATGTCGCTTTAGCCAACAATCCCTTATCTCAGGCATTGGCTAAGTATGCCCAGCAGTACTATGAAGCTGAAGGTGTGAGCATTAACATCTCGGTACTTCCGGAAAATGACTTGCGCCAAAAATTGACTACAGGGGCTGCAACCAAGGACAATACGTACGATATCATCTATATCGGACCATACGAAGCTCAGACTTGGGCAAAAAATGGTTGGTTGGAAAATCTAAAGCCTTATTTTGATAAGATGACTCCAGAACAGAAGGAATGGTATGATTATGATGATCTTATCAAAGGCATGCTGGATTCAGTCTCTTTGAATGGTGTTCCTTATGGCGTCCCATTCTATGGTGAAACTTCTTTCCTTATGTATAACAAGGATTTGTTTGCAAAAGCAGGATTGACCATGCCTGAAGAACCCACTTGGGATCAAGTGTATGCATTTGCCAAGAAAATCAACGACCCTTCCAACGGTATTGTTGGTATGACGATGCGTGGAGCTCCCGGTTGGGGAATGAGTGGAGCACCATTCACTACCATGATTAACGCATTCGGTGCTCAGTTCTATGATATGGATTGGAATGCCACTATCGATACTCCTGAGATGCGCAATGCATGGATGATGTATAAAAAGATTCTTACTGAAGCTGGGCAGAAGGATATTCTCAGCTATACATACAACGAATGTATAGCCCTCATGTCAAGTGGTAAGTGCGGTATGTATTATGACGCTACGTCCCTTGCTCCTCCACTGGAGGCTTCTGATAGCGCTGTCAAAGGTCGTATCGGATACGTGATGGCCCCTCATGATCGCCTGGCAAAGAATACTGCATGGCTGTGGAACTGGACCATGTGTATCAATCCCAATGTCACTGCTGATAGAAAACAGGCTGCTTTTGATTTCATTCTCTGGGCAACCAGCAAGGATTATGTAGCACTAACGTTGCAAGAGGATCCTTCTTGTGGGACAACTCCTAGTGCAAACCGTTACAGCACATATGAATTACCAGAATATGCGATAGCCCCCTATGCTGAAATCACTCTAAAGACATTGCAGAATCTTGATTTTACCAAGCCGACGCTTAATCCTGCCCCATATGTAGGTTTGCAGTACATGGCCATTCCTGAATTCGCAGATATCGGTACATCTATGACCGAGTATTTAGCTGACTATGTCGTAAACAAAACGAGTCTTGATGAAGCCATCAGAAAGACCCAGGCTGTATTTGAACAGGCTGCAAAGGATGGTAATTACAAGAAGTAATGAGTCTTCTTCTCTGATTTTCAGTTGTTCATCTGTCCGGTGGGAGCTCCACCGGACCTGTTTCCTAGTGAAACTGCGACTCTTTCGGAGAGGATGTTTCCAGTCATAGGATAGTTTATGGGAAAACAAAATTCAGTCGCGATGGAACCAAAAAATACAATGAGATTCAAGGCCAACAATTCTTTCAAGAATAATAGATCTCAAAAATACACGGATTACCGATACCTGATTCCAGGTATTGTCGTTGTCGCTGTTATGACTCAGGTTCCATTTCTTATCACGATAATTTTTTCGTTCATCAAGTGGAATCTCTCTCGTCCTGATATTCCCAAGGTATTTTCAGGATTTTCAAACTATTGGTTTTTTTTAAAAAGCAGTGAATTTTGGCAAATATTATGGCAGACCGTTGAGATTACAGGTATTTCTTTGGGTCTCTGTACATTTGTCGGTTTTTTACTTGCTCTTTTACTTGATAATGATGTTCCATTTATCAATATCGCAAGGACATTGATACTTGGCCCCTTTTTTGTTATGTCGACAGCTAGCGGTGTTATATGGAAAACGACGATTTTCAATACCATTTTTGGCTGGTATGGGGTTTTTACTCAAAAACTCAATATTACGCCGGTTGATTGGATTAGTTATCACCCTGTCGGAGTAATTGTTTTGTTGTTCATCTGGCAATGGATGCCTTTTTTTGTGTTGATCCTCTTGGCCGGTCTGCAGGGAATCTCAAGGGATTTAATCGATTGCATGCATCTCGATGGTGTTAATTGGCTTCAGGGTACATTCTTAATCAAACTCCCATTAATTTCCAATCAGGTCAGAGTCGCTGTCATGTTGGGATTGGTTTTCCTTATCAAAGAATTCGGCTTGATTCTTGTCACCACCAATGGGGGCCCAGGAAAAAGTAGCTATACGTTGCCGTTCTATGTCTATTATCAGACAGTGTACTCAAACCAAGTCGGTAGGGCAGGAGCCCTTGCAGTGATTACTGTTGTCCTAACCCTGGTTTTAATTCGGATTCTGTACAAACAGATAAAAAAAAGGAGTGTCTGATGAAGAACGAAGCAAGGACTATCACTCAGATTCGCCGCTCGATGCATATTAGAAAAATTATCAAGAAAACAATATTAGCAATAGTTATTTATGTTATAGCCATTACATACTTTTTCCCAATTCTCTACATGTTCCTATCTGGATTCAAGACAGAACAACAGGCGGTAAAACCCTCTCTTTTGTTCAGTCCTACACTTGAAACCTATAAGAAGGTCTTGTCTGATCCTACGATGATTCAATATTTAAAGAACTCAATTTTACAAGTAATTCTGGGGACAGGAATCAGCTTGCTTCTTGGGATACCTGTGGCCTTTGCCTTGGTCTTTGGTAAACTGAAGACCAAAGAGAGTGCAGGTAAAATTTACCTCTGGTTCATCACTACAATTTTATTGCCTCCTGTTGCTGTGTTGATTCCCTTATTCATTACGTATCAGAGGCTAAACCTGAAAAATAACCCGATTGGATTACTTCTTGCCTATATTGGATTTAATACGCCTCTTGCAGTGTGGTTGATTCATTCATTTTTCAGTGATTTACCAAAAGATATTTTTGAAGCGGCACGAATCGATGGGTGCAGCCGTTGGCAACAAATGGTTATCATGGCAATACCCTTGGCTCGTACAGGTATAATCAGCGCCGGATTAATCATTGCCGTACAGATTTGGAATGAATTTTTTCTTTCCTTTAACCTGACAGGAAATCCCTCGGCAACCTTACCTGTGTATATGTCAAGGTTTCGCGAACAACAAGGTTTGTTTGTTGCCCAACTATCGGCATCTTCTACCATTTCTATCCTTCCTGCATTGATTCTCGGTTGGATGAGTCAGAAAGCATTGGTGAAAGGTCTGACGATGGGAGCCGTAAAGGAATGATTGGGCAAATTCTGGTGTATGACATTGGAACAACAAGTGTAAAGACAACGTTGTTTGGCATAGATGGAAAGGAAACTGAAAGCATTTCTGTTCCGTATAGGACTTCCTATTTACAACAATATGTTGAACAGGATCCGAATGATTTTTGGGAAGCCGCAATTCAAGGAACCCAACACCTGTCGAATTTGGGCAAATCTCTGGTTCTTGGTATCGGAATCAGCGGACACATGAATGGAGCACTTTGTGTTGACGGGCAAGGGATGAGTATTCGTCCTGAACTCATTCATAGTGACACTCGGAGCACCGAAGAATGTACGCTTATAAAAAAAATCCAACCTGAGATGTATTCAATCCATGGAACACGGGTGGATGAACATATGTCCTTACCAAAAATCTATTGGATTTATCGTCATGAAAAGGAGACCTATGAAAGGACAGCCTTTTTTATCAATGCCAAGGACTATATAAGGATCAAACTCACTGGTGTAGTCGGAGAGAGTGATTTTAGTGATGCTTCCCTTTCATGTGCATTGGATATGTATAAAAAAGATTGGGATAAAGATTTACTTGAATGTTTAGGACTTGATCCATGCCGGTTTCCTATCCTGAAAAAGAGTACTGAACTTGGGGGCTATCTTACACAAGATGCATCTGTCTTATTGGGATTGGAGCAAGGTATTCCTGTGGCAATAGGTGGTGGTGATGCGGCTTGTGCTACCCGTGGGGCGGGAATGAAGGATGATACTCGAGCCTATGCGTGTATAGGTAGTAGTGCTTGGATAAGTACACTTAGCTCCCAGATGATTCCCGATACAAAAATGAGATTGCAGCATTTCTTTGATCTTGACGGTATACATGTAAATGTTTGTGGAACGGTGCAGTGTACGGGTATTGCGCTTGATTGGATACTTAAGATTCTTGGGTTAAAGCGTGAGCATGTGGAAAGACATATAGGGAAGAGTCTACCTGGAAGTAAGGGAATCTTATTCGCACCATACCTTCTCGGTGATCGTTCTCCGTTTTGGGACAGTAGAGCTCGTGGTTCTTTTTTAGGCTTATCGCTTTCTCATAGTCAATGGGATATTGCGCAGAGTGTATATGAGGGTGTGGCTTTTGCATTGGAAAATGTTTTGGATGTCTACACCGAATTAGGTTTTTCGTATAAATCGCTTTCAGTTCTAGGAGGTGTGGTACAAAGTCGTCCTTTTGTGCAATTGCTGTCCAATGTCTTGGGAAAGCCACTGACAACTCCCGCTTCTTCGACACAAGGGTCAGGCTTGGGGGCAGCGTTATCAGCAATGGTCGCAATTGGCTTGTATGACGATTTAGATGAAGCGATTGAGCGAACGAAACTACATGAGGATATTATTGAACCTCAATCTTCAAAAAGCATGCAATATGAAAGGATCTATCCCATTTTCAAGGAATTATACATGGCTGAAAAACCAATCAATGATGCATTATATCAAATTTGGAATAAGGAAGGTGCTCAATGAAAGTGATGATGATTGAAAAAGCGGGTTTGATATCTGCCAAAGAAGTGCCGATACCAGTTTTAGATGATTTCGAAGTATTGATTAAGGTAATGTCCAGCGGGATTTGTGGGACTGATGTGCATATTTTTCATGGAGAATATCTTGGTTCTTACCCGATTGTTCCTGGTCATGAATTCAGTGGCATCGTCGAGAAAGTCGGCAAGCAGGTGAAAAGGATAAAGGTTGGAGATCATGTGGCTGTTGAACCAAATATTGCCTGTGATAATTGCGATAATTGTTTGGAAAACCGGCAGAATTTTTGTGTTAACTGGCAAGGAGTAGGTGTTTCTAAACCGGGAGGTATGGCTGAATATGTCAAAGCCCCTGAAAAAGCAGTGTTCTCCATAGGTGACTTGTCTTTTGATGAAGGAGCATTTTGTGAGCCTTTGTCGTGTGTGCTTCACGGAGTAGAACAGGTTCCTCTTAAATTTGGAGACCGCGTTTTGGTTCTCGGTGCAGGCCCCATAGGTATGCTGCTTGCTGCAACAGCAAAAATTCGTGGAGCTAGCTCCATTACGCAAGTTGATAAAAATGAGAGTAGACTTGAAATGGCAAAATCGTATGCTGCAGATTTTATTTACAATGATCTTGAGACGTTGAAAGGACAGTTTTTTGATGTTGTGATTGAGGCATCTGGTTCAAAGTATTTATTGGAAAATAGTCTGCACTATGCTCGTGAAGGTGGATCGGTATTGTTTTTTGGTGTACCAGGGAAGGATCTCATCATCAATCTGAGTCCTTTTGAAATATTCTCAAGAAGTTTGAAAATTATTGGGACTTATACCTCAGTTAGAAACTCAATCCAAGCGATCCGACTCATGCAAAGCCATCAAATTGATGTAAGGCCTCTTATCAATCCAGTACTTCCACTTGAGGCCTTTGGCCAAGGGATTCAAGCTTTGGATGAAGGAAGATCTGGTGTTATGAAGGTTATGATTAGGCCTCAACAATAAATTTTAAAAATATTCAGTAAAAATAAACGTAAGGGGAGGCTCACTATGGGCGAAAAAATTCTTGAAAAATTCAGTCTGAAAGGGAAGACTGCATTGGTAACAGGTGGTGCTCAAGGTATCGGACGTGGGTATGCCTTCGCACTTGGAGAGGCTGGGGCCAAAGTAGCTATTGTAGATATCAATGCTGAGATGGCAGATGCAACAGCAAAAGAATTAAAAACTGCAGGAATCCAATCAATGGCTTGTCATTGTGATGTAACCAAACCTGACCAGGTTGAAGCAATGGTGAAGTCCATAATAGATATGTGGGGGACATTGACCATCGGGGTGAATAATGCCGGTATGGGAATCTGGAGCGATGCAGATACCATGCCTTATGAAGTATGGAAGAAAACCATGGCTCTTAATCTTGATGGAATTTACCTCTGTGCCAGAGAAGAGGCAAAATATATGATACACGAAGGGTATGGGAAAATTATAAACACAGCCTCAATGAGTGCCCATATAGTTAATACTCCTCAAAATCAAGTAGCTTACAATGTTTCAAAGGCAGGTGTTTTGCATATGACAAGATCATTGGCTGCGGAATGGGCTCCTTTTGGCGTAAGAGTGAATTCCATAAGCCCAGGATATACGAGAACAGAGTTGGTTGAGAAACTTCTCTCAACACCTGAGGGGAAGAAGATGGAATCGGACTGGTTGAGGATGATTCCCCAAAAGAAAATGGCTTTGGTTGAAGATTTGCAAGGGGCTTGCTTATATCTAGCATGTAAGGCTTCAGACTACACAACGGGAAGTGACATCTTGGTAGACGGTGGATATTGCTGCTGGTAAGAGCATGCGAAAACAAAACGATTCGAGAGACTACCAAATGAGGAGATTCTAAAAGCTCAATCTTGGTGTCATTGTAAGGAGTTTAGCTCATGAAAGCATTGGTGTTGGAAAAAAAGCAAAGCTTGAGTATGCGTGATTTTCCCATTGAAGAATCCGTTGGTCCTGATGAGGTCAGAATCCAGATTAAGGCCTGTGGTATCTGTGGTTCGGATATCCACTATTATACCCATGGGGCAATAGGTGATTTTGTCGTACATGAACCAATGATTCTCGGTCATGAGGCATCGGGAGTGATTACAGAGATTGGTTTACATGTAAAGGATCTTAAAATTGGCGATAGGGTTTGCATGGAACCGGGTATTCCAAATCCAAAAAGCAAAGAAAGCCTTAGCGGGAATTATAATATTGATCCGGAAGTTAAATTTTGGGCAACTCCTCCCATCCAAGGATGCTTGAGAGAGAATGTAGTCCATCCAGCTATGTTTTGTATTAAATTGTTGGATAATATGAGTTTCTCTGAAGGAGCGATGATGGAACCCTTGGCAATTGGGCTGGAAGCCGCTAAGAAAGCTCGAATTGAGCCGGGAGACAACGCATTGGTTGTTGGGTGCGGTACTATTGGGATCATGGTTGCTCTCAGTGCCTTGGCTGCAGGGTGTTCCAAGGTATTCATAAGTGATGTAAAACAGCCAAAATTGGATATCGCAGCAGGGTATCCGAATCTCATCCCCATTAACACAAATAAAGAAAATTTGGAGAATGCAATTTTGCAGTACACCGATGGGTATGGGGTGAACCATATTTTCGAAGCTAGCGGGTATGCTCCCGTATATCCTGATTTTTTTCGATGTGCCTGTCCTGGTTGCAACGTAATACTAGTGGGAATACCTGGTGAACCTGTGTTGATTGATGTAGCGTTTCTTCAAGGAAGAGGTATCAGCATTGAGACGGTATTTCGTTATGTCAATGAGTTCGATAAAGCGGTAGCTTTGGTAAGTGCCGGTAAAATTGATGTGAAGCGATTGATTAGCAAGACTTTTCCGTTTGAAAAATCAGTTGAAGCTTATGAGTTTGCTGCAGCAAATCATCCCGATGTGGTGAAAGTAATGATTGAACTGTAAAGGAATGGAGTTCTTTCATCGTAGGGTTTGTAAGTGGAAAGTAAGAATAAGATTCTTTTTTCACAAGTTTTCTGCTCAAGGCTTGATTGTTTTTCAGACCTATGGGATTTTGCTTTTCTTCTCAGCAATGGTGGATTTTGTTTACATTGTGATAATCATGAATTCTTTAGAAAGATCTGAGTTGAATGCGTCTTTTCCTATCAGAAAAAGAAAAAGGATCAGCAAAGACTGATCCTGTGAGAAAGACCGGAGGGAATCTCCCTCCGGTAGAATAGTTTTAGAGCAATCCAATCTCTCTATAATAGCGAGCTGCACCTTCATGGATAGGAAGGCCTGCAAGGTCTTTGACAGCATCTTTTGGATTGACCTTTTTCAAAGGAGCTTGTGTAGCCTTCAATTCCTCGAAGCTCTCCCAGAACGTCTTGGTCAAGTCATAGATGACATCGTCATCAACTCGGGCATCGGTGCAAACAGTGATTTTAATGGCAGAGGTGAGTACGTCGCTGTCCTGATTAGGATAGGTTCCTGCTGGAATCGTGTAGGCACCATACCAAGGGTATTTCTCCTGCAATTTACCAATGAGGCTTGCATCGATGTTGAGCAGCTTCCCGCCTGCGGTGGAGAGCATCTCGGTTACTGCAGCATTCGGGATGCCTGCCATGATCCATGCACCATCGAGTTGCTTGTTGCGCATGAGGTCGATCGCTTCAGTGAAGCCGATATACTGTACCTTGAGATCATCAGGGTAGTTGATCCCACTGGTTTTCAAATGAATACTGGTTTCGACTTCTGTTGTCGAACCGGGTGCACCGGAAGCAAAACGCTTGCCTGCCAAATCGGTGAACGATTCGATGCCACTGTTTTCAGTTACCACCACCTGGTTGGGGTTGGCGTAGAGGCCGATCATGACCCTCAGGTTGGGGTTTGGTCTTCCCTCAAAGGAACCGATTCCATTGAAGGATTCATACATGATTGAGGTTACAGCCACACCAAGTTGTGCTTCGCCGTCACTGAGCATGTTGAGGTTTGCAATCCCTCCGGCACTTGCCTGGGCGCTGGCACGTACATTGGAAAGTTTGGTGTTCCAAAGGTTGGACATTGCAGCCCCAAGGGGGTACACAGCCCCGGTTGTTGCCGCAGTCGGAAAATTGATCACCGTTTTTTTCTGTGGTTGGGTTCCTGATTCCTGCGTTCCTGCAGCAAACAACATGCCTGAGACCAAGAGAGCTACGAGCACTAAGAGCAAGCTAGTTTTCTTCATGGTTTTTCTCCTTTTTTTGTGATTGTATCTGAATATATTGTATGACGATGATAGCAAGGAACATGAGCAAGGCGATGATATCGGTGCTGAGTCTTGTTTCAATGAACAACAAGCCTGCAATGACAAGCAAAAATCGTTCGATGATGGAAAGCTTCAAGAAGAGAAAACCTTGTAATCCCGAAGACAGGGCAATGACTCCGATTGATGAAGTGAGGACGGCCCGTATCGTAAGCAAAAGAGGCGTATCTGCAGCTGAACCGAGCAGTAAGATAGGGTTGTCAAGGAAGAAGAAGGGGAGGATGAATCCTGTAAGTCCAAGCTTGACGGCGATCAAGCTGGTCTTGGTCTGGTCAGAGTCAGCGATTCCGCTGGCAACATAACTGCTCATTGCTACAGGTGGCGTGATATTGGAAAGACAGGCATAGATGAGGCAGAACAAATGTGCAGCCATGGGGATGGCTCCTGCTTGTATCAAGACCGGAACAGAGACCGTGGAGACAATGACGTACGCTGCGACTCCGGGAACTCCCATTCCCAAGACAATGCTCATGAGCATGACCATGAATCCAGCGAGGTACAGTTGTCCTTCTCCCACTACCCTGAGCATGATGTAGCCGAAATTCAAACCCAAACCTGTAAGTGACACGGTTCCGATGATCACTCCGATGATTGCACAGCTCATTCCAACGGCAATTGCTGAGCGAGAACCTTCCACTGTAGCTTGGACTATGATGGACCAGGTCATTCTCGTTTCTTTTCGTAACCATGAGGCTGCTATCGTGGCGAAGATGGAGACCACTGCAGCAAAGAGGGGAGTGAATCCCACGCTGAGCAGGGAGATGAGAACTACCAAAGGAATTGCCAGGTGCCCCTGTTTTTTGAGTACCAGCAGTGCATTGGGGATGTTTTCTTTGCTCAGACCCGAAAGGCCCAGGCGTTTTGCCTCAAAATGTACAGCGAAGAGGAGGGTGAGATAATAGAGAAAAGCGGGAATGCAGGCAGCCAGCAGCACCGCTGTATAGCTTACCCCCATGAATTCAGCCATGACAAAACCCACGGCTCCCATGATCGGCGGTGCAAACTGTCCACCGGTGGAAGCTACTGCTTCGACAGCAGCTGCGAACTCTTTTTTGTACCCCGTTTTTTTCATCATGGGAATCGTGATGGTTCCTGTAGTGGCGACATTGGCGATTGCCGATCCGTTGATCATACCCAGCAATGCGCTGGCAAGAACTGCGACTTTTGCAGGTCCTCCGGCAGATCTCCCTACCATGGTAAGGGCGATGTCATTGATGAACTGGCTGAATCCACTGTATTTCAGATAGGAACCGAAGAGTACGAAGAGGAAGATATAGGTTGCGCTGACCCCGATGCCGATGCCGAAGATGCCTTGGCTTCCCCAGATCATGTGGTTGAGGACTCGTTTGACACTGAATCCTACGTGTCCCAGTTCTCCTGGGATGAACATGCCGAGAAAGTTATACAGAAGGAAAATCAAACCAAGGATTGCCAGATTCTTGCAGGCACGTCGGCCTCCTTCAAATATGAGGATGAGCATGATTGCAGCAACCACAAGATCGATTTTCAGCAAATAACCTCCGCGTTTGGCTATTACCGTGTAATTTTTCAACAGGTAGGCAAATACGAAGACAGTGCCGGCTAAAAGTGCCATATCCCAGATAGGAGGTAGTGCGCGGGATCGTTTTTCTTTTGCAAAGGTGGGGAATAGTAAAAAGGTAAAGCCCAAGAGGAAAAACAGGTGCCAAGTGCGCAAGGCCATTGCATCGACCACCCCAAGGGTGTTCGCATAGATTTGGAAGACCGCCCACACCAAAAAGAGTACTGTTACTATCTGTCCCAGTGGACCTGTATAGGCACGTAATTTGCTGTCAGGTTCTTTTTCTTCTAAAAGTATTTGAGCTTTGAGCTCTTCTTCAGTCAGTGAAGCAGGCATATTTTGTTCCATTACTAGTACCCCAAAAGTACCCTCCAATCTATTGGGTGTATAGCTTTTTGTCAATTTGGTTATGCATTATTTTGTATATTAATAATATTATTATGCAAATAGTGATTGTAAAAATGCTTGAATGTCTCCTTTGTCCGTACTATCAAAGGGCTTCTGGTTCAGTCTGCATAGGGGGGGATACCTCTTCTATGCTCTCTGATAATCTTGAGAAACACCTGAGGTAAGGTTAGTTCTGTTTTAGTTTTTCAATGCGGTAATAGGAACAACATACACTCCATCCGGCCTAACATACGCTGCATTGGAGAGTCCACATATAATGCATAGTATCTTGGGTGGTTTGCCCTTAGGGTCATTTTCGATTGCTTTCTTTATACGTAGGAGATTCTTTGCAGCAGCATCAATCTGGTTTGCACCTAGTTTGATTTCAAAAGCACCCCACTCTCCATCAGGCATTTCGACTACGGCATCGATTTCATTGTTGTTGTAATCCTGATAATGGAAGAGTTTTGCATCATTTGATTCTGCATAGATCTTGAGGTCACGCACACATAATGCTTCAAACAAGAAACCAAGTGTTTGAAGGTCAGATAGAAGCATTGCTGGTGTAGCTTCCAAAAGAGCACAGGCAAGCGATGGATCGGAAAAATGCCGTTTCTCAGATTGCTTGATCCGTATAGAAGAGCGTATATTGCAATTGAACGGTTTCTGATTATCCAAGAGGAATAATCTTTCAAAAAGATTGAGATATTCTGCTACTGTCACTACATCGATGTCATCGTCATCTATTTCCTTTATATCGTTCTTGAGTTTCCTATTCGTTGCAGTTGTGCTTTCATTCCTTGCCAAGGACCTGAGAAGCAGACGTATTTTGTGTAGATCTCTTGTAACTCCGTCTATCCTGTTGATGTCTTCGTTTATCAAAGCATCAATATATTGCCGAGGCACTAGGTGGGCCAATTTGCTATCGGTATTGATGTTCCCTGGCCATCCTCCACGTATGATGTAATCGATGAGTTCATGGAGATTCACCTCATCTGTCAGCATTGTTGGTATTGGGTTATCAAACAGATCTTTCAGCGAAATTTTTCCTGATGAAGCACCGATTTCATACAGAGACATGGGGCGCAATCTAAGCGTTGCAATTCTGCCTGCTCCACTATGTAGAATTCCCTTGCGATTGGGAGTGGATGATCCAGTAAGGATGAATTGCCCCTTTTCTCCTCGCTGGTCCACAGCATACCTGACGGCATCCCAAATTGCAGGGACTTCTTGCCATTCATCGATTAGGCGGGGAGTCTCTCCATCTAGAATAAGGGAAGGGTCCATTTGCGCTAGGGTTCTATTGCTGAAATTATTCGCAGGAGCACCCACAAAGAATGTGCTCTTACAGTGGTGCTGAGAAGTCATTGTTTTCCCACACCATTTTGGTCCCTCGATACAGACTGAGCCAAAAGCAGAAAGGTATTCGGTTACCTTCTTATCAATCAATCGTGGTAGGTAGGTTTTATTACCCATATGTATCTCCAATTCTCTGTCTAGGATACTACAGATACATTGATTTGGCAATCCTAACTATATGGATTAGGCAAATGTAAGTCTATATATTCATAGTTTTCAATGACATGGATTTGATAATTTTAAGCATCAAGTGTATTCTCTATGCAAACTCATGTCGTTTTCCTTAGTAGTATCTCATTAAAAGAGCAGAAGTTTCTTTTCAAAACATTTTTTGAAGCCCCTTTCACAGATTTCCCGTACATAAGAAAAGGGAGAAACCCAGTTTGCCCTAGAGCAAATAAAAACCATTTTCTACTCCAGGACCAACTCATAGTTTGTACTTCGTCCACCCTTCTCAGACTGTTTGAGAGCACCTTTTTTCATAAGGTCTTTGATATCCCTCATTGCAGTATCATGGCTGCAATCTGAAAGTCTGGCCCATTTCTGGGTAGTCAATGCACCATAGAAATCTGTTGTCAGCCTCACCAGCATTGCACTTTGACGATCATTGAGGGCAAGATTTTGAAACAGACGATTGACTTTCAGGGTTTTCTCAATTGTTTCAATGACGATTTCCAATGCCTCTCTGAGTTGTGTAAGGTACCAAAGAATCCACCCTGTGCAATCCAAAGAACTGGTTTGAGCCTCATGAAGCTGGTCGTAATATGCTTTTTGATGCTTTTTCAACTGAGTGGCAAGGCTGAAAAGAACCAGATTGCTTGTATTTTGTTGATTCAGTACATAGTCCGCGATGGTTCTTGCCATTCTTCCATTGCCGTCTTCAAATGGATGGATGGAGAGGAACCAAAGATGGGCTATAGCGCTTCTTACTGTGTTGGGAAGTGTGCTTGGCGTATTGACCCATACGAGGAATTCTTCCATTTCCTGAGGAACCTGTTCAGAGGGAAGGGCTTCATACAAAACTTCTTGGTTTTTGTACGAACTTGCAAGCACTTCGATTGGTTCTGTTCTATACCTTCCTGCATGGAGTGAGAAAGGGCCGCTTTTTCCTTGAGGAAACAATGTGCGATGCCAAGAAAATAATCTTTCTTGGGTGAGAGGGAGTTGAGAGTGCTCCAAGGCATCCAGCAACGTTTGGACAACACCTTCGATATGGGGTCCTGAGGACTTCATCGATGCTTTGGGAACCTGGAGTCCTCGACAGAGGGAAGAGTAGATTTTGAACTACTCAAGAACCTCTCACTCAATTCCATGAGAATAATGGATTTCATCGGCAAGGATTTGTGCTTCCAATTCTTTGCAGTCTTGTATTCCCAATTGTTCACTCAATGAGGAAACCTTCCCTTGCGCATAAGCAACCTTACTCAGTTCTCAAAGCAAGGAAGGGGAATCAAAAGAGAAAAGAGGCCAATCGGAGCACTGCCAAATATATCTACTCATAGACCTCTTATATACTTCGTGCGTAGAATATTCAATTAATCTACGCATGTTTGCACTAATATATGCGTAGATTAGTACCTCTATTCTACGCAAGATCAAGAACGTTTCTGCTGGATGGTTGTTGAATGAGGAAAGCAACGAAAGAGAATTCCTTGTAGCGTTGAATACAACGCCCTTCTATGTTTCTTGACAGTCCACGATGTAAGAAAAAAGATCCAAATAGCTTTGAGCTTGTCGTTTCAGTTCTCTTTCTCCTGCAAGGTGGTGTGTACTGTCAAACAAGCTCCCCCTGCAAGGCTCCTAAAGCCCGTGAGGGAAGGGGGCAGAGGAGAGTTCGGGGCATCGATGATCCAAGTTTGCGGTTCGATGCAGACAAACTCTTTGTCTCCCCCGCCGTTGAACACCATCCAGTAGTCAAAAGGAGAGGACGTTGTGTAATGCAGTGACAAGTTTGAGCCTTTATGGGTGTAGATGGCTTCTTTGATATCTCCCTCTTGGGCAACAAGGTGGTTGGATAGGGCCTTTCCTTTTGGAGAGAGATTCCCCTCTCTCAATGCTTTGAGGAGTTGGTTCTCTTCAATGAACTCGCCGGTTGGAATGATGGTTTTCCTATCGATGAGAATCTCCTTTTTTGCATCGATCTGCAGAAAATACTCTTCTGCCTTGGTATTTGGAAGAAACCTCTCACAAAGGGTTGTATGGAAACCGAGGCCAATGGGCATGGGCAATGTATCGGTGTTTTGAACCTTGAGTGTCTGATGCAGGCCGTCTTGATTGAGAAGGTAGGTGAGTGTCATGCGAAACGTATGAGGAAATGT
>Ga0172378_10002512_pt1 | contig 17204 bp, 12 predicted proteins | sample GrowelOW332metaG_FD_119755 | JGI IMG/M metagenome (GOLD analysis project Ga0172378, IMG submission 119755) | Groundwater microbial communities from an aquifer near a municipal landfill in Southern Ontario, Canada - Pumphouse #3_1 metaG | ecosystem: Environmental > Aquatic > Deep subsurface >... | reverse complement strand
GATAGTGATCGCTCTTTTCTCTGGCACCGGGAACAATGGTTCCGTCTTCTTCATTGGTAGTAGAAGCACCATATGTACTGCCGTTATAGTACATGGAACGGGGAAGATCAAAGCCTTCTCCGGAGATTCTGCTGATGACGACGATAGCGGCATCGGAATAAGTATCATAGGATTTCTCAATGTCTTCCGTATAGTTTTCAATCGGAGTCTCACCGGTATTGTAACCGGATGAAACCTGACCGTTAGTCGGAGCGGCACCGCGTCCCTCCCCAGATTTCTCATTATCAGAATAGAAGTTTTCCAAAGTGGTGTTGACATCAAAGTTTGCGCTCTTGAGAGCGTCATTTAAGGAAACGGAAAGCCCGCCTCCGCCAGAGCCCGAACCTGATCCACCCATAATAAGAGCATTGGAGTTCTTGCCAAAGACGCTGACTTTGGAATTGGCTCTGATTGGAAGAGCGTTGTCTTCGTTCTTTAAGAGAGTGATACCCTCAGAGGCGATGACTTCATTGAGTTCGTTGGAAGCCTTGATGACACCGTCACGGGTGTCATAATCGGAGTTATAGTAGTTGCCGTCGACTTTATCGATAGCAGTTCCCTTCTTCATATTGGCAAAGAGATTGCTGCCGGAATTACCGGAAACCAACATGGTTCCGGTAATCAAAGCACAAAGCCCCAGAGTTGATAAGCTAAACAGAATCTGTTTGTTCTTTTTCATTTCTATTCTCCTTCATAGCCCATAACATTGTTATAGGTCATCTGCAGACAGAGGTTATAGGGATAAGTTCCAGAAACACCATCAGTTTGAGGTTTAACGAGACTGATGTAATAATCGCCGGTATAATCGGCTGTTCTATCGAAAGTAATGGCAACTACTTTGGTTTCATTATGCTTAGTGACAGTGACTTCTTTATAGACTGTGCTGCTATCAGTGTTAGGATTATTAGTCTTGCTTATTGCTATGCGATAAGTAGCAGTGTAGGTTTGAACAGTGTTTACGTTATTAACAACCTTGGCATAGACTGTAGTGGAAGGATTCTTCTCATCAAAGGCCGGAAGGTTATTGATTCTGGATTTGACATACATATTATTGGTAGTGAAATCCATTGTGTATGCAGCGAAAGCGGCTAAACCTACTGCCTTATTAGCTGAAGAAGGACGGCGACCGCCCCAAGGGTTGACCCAAGCATCAAAGCCATCGAAGCCAACATATTCCGGTTTTCCGGAAACAGCCAAGAGCTTGTCTCCATCAGGATAAGTAGGAGCAGAGCCTAAGACCATATCGAGTTGAATTGTCTCACTTGAACTTCCGCCAACATCTTCTCTTACTGCAAAACCCCAATAAGGTTCGACAATAGCCAAACCAGCACTGAAATATTTTGTTATAGTCTCACCTGGAGCAACACTCACCCAACCAGAAGTTACGATGTTTCCATAGAAAGAAGCATATACTTCGACAGTAACTGATAAGGTAGGATGATTGTTTTTGAAGATAGCCTTCAACGTGTTGCTGCCTTTAGACAAGGTATCTAGAACAGACCCGCTGATATTTTCAGGATAGGAACCTTCTGCTGTGGCTGCACCATTAATAGCTATACGATAACCAGATAATCCATCCAATTCAGGATCCTTTTCTCCATTTTCGATAGCACCATTTTTGATTAGTTTTGTTGTAAATCCATCAACTCTGCCGGCTGTCATGACAGCAGAAGTACGATTGGAGAAGATTCCCCAGACAGTGAGAGTATCATCAGGCATCGTGAAGGGTCCGTATTCAGTGACGCCTGTCTCACCGACTCTGTTATTGGTGACACCATAATCCCAGCCAATGAACATGCTCTTTGAAGGAGTGGCCAGAGCTTTGACGGAGATTTCGCTTCCGTAGACAAATTCATAGGACATGATATCATAGATAGCTTCTTCGCCTTCTTTGGTATTTCCAGTGACAGTTCCAGCGGGGATCTCGCCTTCTCCGACTTTGGAGACAGTTCCGCCGATGACATTGAGGGTATACTTCATGTCTTCGAAAATACCAGTGACAGTGATATCGCGGTCAGGCATCTTGAAAGTATTTCCGTTCTTCCAGATTTCATCAGTACCGTCAAATTCCCAATTATCGAATTTCTTATGTTCGGGAATAGTAGGAGTCAAAGTGATAATGGCGCCTTCGGAAGCGGAAATAGTCGAAGCCGTGCCGCCGATTACAGTGATAGTGTGGATTTCAGGGGATAAAGAATCTTCTTTGACGATCAAGACAAAAGAGGCTTTCTTATCACCAAGGGAGGCAGTGATTTCAGTTTCACCCTTGCCGAGTAGAGTTACTAATCCGGCTTTGTCGATAGTGGCTACGGTCTTGACAGAACTGTCGTGGGCTACTTCTCCGACAAAAGCCTCGTCTTTCTTGACTACGGTATTTAACTGCAGAGTGTTTTTAGATAAATTGACTTCCAGAGTTCCGTTTACTTTCTTGTTGTTGTATTCGAAAGAAACAGATTGAACTCTCGCTTCAGAAGAAGGCGGAGTAACAGGTTCTTCAATGGAAGTACTGGAAGAAACATTAGAAGAGCCAGGTTTTACTGAAGTGTTTTCACCGCAGGATATAAGTGACAGCGATGAAAGCATTGACATAGAAACTAAGCATAAAAGAAATTTCTTTTTCATTTGTTTTTCTCCTTTTTATAGGCATCCCTTCTAGGAACATATTTTTTTCGTCCGAGCCCCTCTTTCTTTCGCTTGACCGGTTCTTTCTGTTTCGTTGAGCGAAGCTAAACAGAAGGTGAAACCGGTTTTTTTCTTAAGTGGCTCGATATTATGAATTGTAAGCGCTTCAGTCAATTCAACCGACGTAGAAGGCTTGATTTACCACGTGAGAAATAAAAAAAGAAAGAGAGAAAAAAACTGAAAAAGAAATAAAAAGCAGTTAAAAATAAATTGAAAGAGAAAACAAGAAAATAAGATTTTTTCAGCCTCATAAATAAGCTAGCATTAATAAATTAATGCTACTTTTCAGAGACGAAAAAGCCTAGTCAGTTCAAGTCTTGAACCTATCTAGACAAAAGAGGGTCTTTTATCTACAATAATGACAGTAAGAGATGAAAAAGCCCGTTGTTTTTAATTAAAAATCAACCCCTCTAGCAAAATCATCAGTGTTTATTGCTACGATTAAAGCGAGTAGTTACAAATTCGGAAATTTTAGTTATTCATAGATTAAACAACTTAGTATATATTATATATGTTGTTTACTACATTTGGGGGAAATATGATAAAAATAGCGGTTGTTGAGGACGATTTATCCACCCAGAAGTCATTCTGCGGTTATCTGCAGAAGTTCTTTGCCGAAAAGAAGGAAGAATATCAAGCCGAATTCTATCCTGATGCCATCAAACTATTGGATAAATCTACAGCTGACTTCAACTTGGTTTTTATGGATATCGACCTACCCTATATGAACGGAATGGAAGCGGCGGAGAAGATAAGAAGCAAAGATAAATCAGTCATGATTATCTTTGTGACTTCGCTGGCTCAATTCGCAATTCAGGGATATAAAGTACAGGCCTTTGACTATATAGTAAAGCCCTTTAATTACTACAATCTCTCCATGTCACTCAATCGTGCTCTGCCTTCTCTTGAAAGCAAAGGAAAGAGCATCGCCATTAGAAACAGCGAAAGAAAAACTGAAATAGTCTACCTGTCTGACTTGATGTATATCGAAGTCGTCAACCACTATCTTTATTTTCATATCAAAGACAGGACCATCAGATCCTACGACACCTTGGAGAAGTTCAAATCCGAACTTGAGAACAACAGTTTCATTCTCTGCAGTCGCAGTTTTTTAGTCAATCTTCACTATGTCAAAGAGATCGACCACAATGATGTCTTAGTCGGAAAAGAAAAGCTTCCTCTTTCAAGAACCAAGAAACAGGCCTTCTCTCAGGCTTTGAATCTATATCTCAGTCAAGGGGACTCCAGAAAATGATCACAAACCTATTTGCCTATAAGCTTCTCTTCACAGTCGAAATGCTCTCTGCTCTTTATCTGTTCACCTGGAATCAGAAGAAAAGAAGTCTGCCTGTTTTACGATATGCAGTATCAATTATTGTCTGCTTTGCAATATCTGTCTTCTTTCCAATCATAAAAGATGTTTCTTACTCTTGGTGGTATGTATCCTTTATGTTCTTCAGTCTGGCTACCATCTGCTCTTCATCGCTTTTCTTCATTTTTGATATGTCCTTGAAGAAAGTTCTCTTCTTTGCAATCGTCGCCTATACAGCTCAACATCTGGCCTATCAGGTCTACACGATTCTGGCCTTAGTATTAAAACTGTCCAATTCACTCCAGTCAGCCTATAACAGCGATGACTTCAATTCTTCAGAGACAGCTATGACTATCTTGAAATTGGTTCTGACTTTAATTACCTTCACATTGATTTACGTGACTATCTATATGGCCTTTATATCCAAAGTCATTCACAGCGACTTATCGTTTAAGAATTTCCATATTCTTTTGATCACAGGCATTGTCTTGATCTTTGATATCTTAGTAAATGCCTTAGTCATCTTCTTCTCAAGTGAACTGTCGCAGATTGTCGAAATCATGATCTGCTGTTACAGTATCTCTAACTGCTTCATGGTTCTCTTTGTCCTCTATTATGTTCTAAGCAATAAGAAGCTTAGAAACGAATTGGGTGTCAGTTCTCTTCTTCTCAAAGAATCAGAAGACAAATATACTCTGATGAAGAACAATGCCGATCTCATCAATATCAAGTGTCATGATATGAAGCACCAGATTATGGCAATCGGCGAAAACATCAATATCAACAAAGATGCCCTGAAGGATATGACTAACGCCATCCAGATCTACGATTCCAATATGAAGACTGGAAACGAAGCCTTGGATTTGATCCTCGCGGAAAAGAAATTATCCTGCAACCAGAAGAAAATCAATCTGAAAGTATACGCCGACTGCTTTAAGATGATATTCATGTCGGACAGCGATATCTACAGTCTCTTTGGAAATTCCCTCGACAATGCCATTGAAGCTGTCTCGAAGATATCCGACCAAGAGAAAAAGAACATCAACGTCATCATCAAAAACGTCAACAGCTTTGTCTCTATCGTTGTCGAGAACTACTATGAGGGCGAACTCAATTTCGATCATAACGGCCATCCTAAGACAACTAAGGAAAACAACGGCTACCATGGATTTGGTTTTAAATCCATGGAACTCATCATTCAGAAATATCAGGGAACTTACACCATTAAGACCAATAACGGCCTCTTTTCCCTGTCTATTCTCTTCCCTACCAATCAGCAGGATAATAACTGATGCCTACCAAAGGTATCTTTTTTAAGAACATTTTAAAAATCCCGGTTTGACGGATTAAAAAGCGTCTTGCAAAATTTCCTAAGCAGTCTTGATGAATCATGAAAACTCCGGTCTGTTTGTCAGCTGACAAAACCGGCTTTGATTTTTTATCTAATTATTGTTATCAGTCAATAAATCATGCAGAATTGTTTCTAAATCCGTTTTACTATAAAAGAGTTTGCTGTCGAAATCTACTTGGAAACCACACATAAGATCCAGCTGTCTTCTGACCAAATTGATTTTGCTTTGTAAAGGAACACCCTTTTCAGATAAAAATAAACCAAACTTCTGATCATTCTTCAGTATTTCATTCACAACAGTGACTTGTTGTCGAGTCAAAATAAAAGTTTGGCCATGTATAATATCAAAAAGGGAAGCTGGTGTTTTTCTAATATTACGTATTTTGATTTCGAATAACACTGATGTCAAATCAGCTGTTTTATTTTTATACTCATAAAAAAGATAACTGCTTTGACATGTTTCAAAAACTTTTTTCAAAGCTCCATTTATACAATGTTTTTTGGTTTTTTTAGGTGGCTGCGGATTCTTCGGCCCTTTGTTTTTATGCCTTCCGACTTTGTGGAAACAAAAACCGTTAATATCATGTGGGTTATGTGGGTCAGAACATCTAGAACTCCCATCCATCCTTGCCCAATGCGGCATAAGTCAGCCTCCTTTTTAAGAACCAAAATCAAATGTGCAAAAAATATTGAAGGTTAAATATAGAGCTTTATCATACTGATTTTTTGGAATTTACAATAATATTCATGTATTCACGCAAATATTTTACCGGATAAGGAAGAACAGTGAACTCATTGTATTTAACAAACACCACACTCATTGTCTTTAGAATATCTTTAATTATATTTTTTCCCTTGAGAACCTGAGTTTTATAGATTAAAGAAGACTTTGATATCGAGGAATTCATTCCATAACCTATAGGCCCGACATTATAATAAAGACCATCCGAATCTTCATATAAATTAATATCTACAACGCCAGACAAAAAGTTCTCTCTTCCAGCCTTACTACGTACTCCAGTGGCTGTAAATATTCCTTTTTCCGGTAAAGTAAACATATCTGTTCTCGATATTAGAATTGTGTTTCCCATATTATCAGATACAATCGTTTTCGACTTTGAATCAGATTCAGATATAAGATTAGATAAATCATTTAGTCTTCTGTCTTCGAAGGCAGTGAAATCATTTGCTTTATGGAAAAAATTAAACGAACCATCCCCTTTTATCACCATGAAATATTGAATATCATTACTCTCTATTCCGAAAGTCCATTCATTAGAAAAAGCAAAATCGCCCCAGTTATCCAAGGTTATTTTTTTAGTATTAATGATGTCGTTTTTAATAACCAGTTCTTTGAGACAGGTTTTAATGGCAGCTTTATTTCCAGCATCGATTTTAGTCGTAAAATCTTCTTTTGTAACACATTGAATAACACAAGACCTATCAAACAGTTTATATGGATCAGGATAATCATTGTCTTCATAATAATCGGAGTTATGAATCATTAAAATATTATATGTATTTGGATCAATTGAATTAGAAACTTTAATTGAATTCGGGCTAACAATATCCATAAGCGAATTAACCAAATCATGAAAATAAGAATAATCTGATGGATCTTTATCTAGATTAACTACATTTACGATTGAAAACCTCATATCACCGATGACTTGATCTATTATTTTTCTTTCTTTAATTTCATTTATTGTTTCTACAATAGGCTTTGTTTCGAGAGAGACTTTTAAATAATCAGAATATTTGGAATTAAGTAATTCTAAAGTTTGATATAAGTAAAAAGATTTTGACTTGCTAATACTATTGCGCGATAAATTTAAAAAAGGAATTTCTGTTTTTCTGTTTCCTAAAATTGTTTTGATAAAAATATGATCACTAAGATCTGAAGAGAGAACTCGCCTCAAACTATAGTTTTTACCATCCATCAAATATTGAGGGGAACTTTTCAAAAGCTTTTTGTCCTTAATCAAGTTGACTGAAGTAAAAGTCGTTGCGCTTACAAGTAAAGCAAGGTTTCTATCAATATCAATATCCAGCGCTTTAAAACTTTTTTTATTTTTTGAAATCCATTCCGGAGAATAAACTATCAATTTACCTGATATATTATTGAAAAAGAGTCCCTTGGATGAATAATTAGTTAACGAATACAGAAACAGTCTTAGTAACAGATAATCTTTGATATTAGATGATGTCAGTTCTTTAATAGATAGTTTTTCATCCCCCAAAGAATCTAGAATCTCTTTTTTACTTTTGACATCGTCTTTTTTGAAAATGATAAATGCACTTTTGCCATAATCAAATGCAACTGACAGGGTTTTTAGGTCAAGATCGGGGCGATCAAGAATATATGCCCCTTTGCTAATGTACTTGTCAGTAGTGGTTAGCTGAAAAAAAGAAAAATCATTATCTATTTTCTCGTGGAAGATTTCTACTTGTAATTTATTAATTATTGCGTTTTTCATGGTTTAAAAATATAATTTACGTTTAATATATTCGGTATTAAATGTATTTGCCTTATTTGTCTTTTCATTTATTAAAGAAGGAATAAGATAAATGTTATGGTCCTTTCCTATAGTCTTACATTTATAGCATTCATTACTTAAAATATTAATAATAAATACTTTTTTTGCATTTACCGCATCAATTTTCCTTTGAATTTTTTTCGTCTCTTCTTCACTGCTCATTTCTTCCACAAAAGATGAAAATGCAGAACGATCATTCCAAAATTTAAAATCGAAATAAATATTCGGGTCATTATCTAAAACAAAATCAAACTTTTCGAACTTTTCTGGATTGTGAATTTCTAAAAGGTTAATGCCTATTTTTTCTAAAAGCATCTTTCCAATAGCTTCTCCAATCATCCCTTTGTATATTTGATTGAAAGCGACGGGGTTTAGCACATAATCCGCGGGATAAAAACTGGTCGGATACCCTTTACTTAGGTAAAAATCTTTTACACAAGAGTTTTGTAAAAGATCTTTGAGATGAGAACTCTCAAATGACACTTCATTTTTATATTCCTCATTTTTAATATAGGAAACACTTTTGCTATTTCCAGAATAAAAGCATCTGTCTATTTTTTTATTTGGCAAAGCTTTGACATAGAGAGAGAAATATTTCGAGTTTTTGGGGTCCATTAGTTCGTCTTCATTAATTGTAGGATTCATAATAACCAATTGTCTAAGTTCTTCCCATTGGATCATGTTTTCTTCAGTCCAAGAATCATAATTGCCATTTATGATTCTCTGAATCCGTAAATTGGTTATATAACAATTACGATTATTTTGATTTTGTGTTTTGTTTTCAAGACTATAACTCGGTACAACTTTAGACTTTTCAGCTTCATCGACCAAAGCCAAAAATTCTCGATTAAGACATTTTCCCTTAACACAAGAAAAATCAATAGGGAGAATCTCATCATCTATATATATATTAATTTCATTCTTCTTTTCCTTAGTACGGCAAATTCTCCCAATTGCTTGGTTCAGGTTAATAACTAAGTTATTATTTATCGACGCCGTTTTGTAAACCTTTTTAATAGTGAACTGTTCGCTTTCAGTCCCAGCATACTTTTTGAAGCCAAAGGAAACAGCCATTTCAACAGTTAATGGAGCTATGTCTCCTACTTGGCCAAGTGCTTCAATTTGATAAATGTATTTTAAAAGATTCTCTTCACTTAAACCATTGTTGGTGTTTACTAACATATTTGTCGGCTTTTCGACATATATGGAATCTATGTCTTGATTTTTAATTTCACCATTTTCATCTTCCGTCTCATATTGTAAATTTTGACCGGTTCCAGAAGAAGGATATGATGATAGAATAATGGCTTTCTTCTTTGTTTTGATAACACGTCCTATATCTTTTTTCTTTTCATCAAATTCTTTTCCATAAAGAAGCACAATTGAATATTCAAAAGAGATATCTTGTTCTTTTTCAACAAGATCAATAAATTTCTCAATGAATTCTTTTGAAAAAAGATCAGAATCATCTGATTTTGCATTGCGATTTGTGAGGATAAGCAGAGCTTTTGACTTTCTGTTTAAGAGGAAATCTTTAATAACCATCATCACTTTCAAAAATCTCTGTTGGTTATTATTATGTTCCTCATTGGTTTTAACAATTTGAAGCATTTTGCCCTGGGTTTCTTCATTGTCAGACAATAAAGAAATAAGAATAGATGGTTTTTCGCTGTCACTTTGAGTACTAAAGGTATCTTTAGGTGGAATTACATGAACTTTTATTGGAGCAAGATTCTTTTTTTGTTTTTCTTCAAACGCCACTTTCATCCGTTCAAAGTCTTCTTTTCGTACCACATAATATTTCTTTCCAAGTTTTCTCTTAAGATAATCAAGGTCATAATTGCCAGTGACCGTTTCGATTGTCCCTGTAGCAGATAATCCTATTACTAAGGCTTTGGAAGTAATCTGCCATAAGAAATTCTCTGGTGTATCGAACAAGTCAACCATAGTTATATTTGTTGTTTCATTATGATCAATTTGATTTACAAAAGAATAATACCTAAAACCCTCTTCATAGAAATCAGAATTAACAACACTTATTGATTTCCTATTTTTAGATTTATTAAAATTATTAAAATTATTGGCAATCATATTCGTCAATATTTTTTTAATTGAATGATCTAAGTCGAAACTAGTTAGCACTGTCGAAATCGCCGATTCCGTTTCAATATCCTCTGACTCCGGGGTCTTTCCACTATAATTGTACCAATTCAGGTAGTTTCCGGAAATTATAGCTATGCCAGTCACGAAATAAGAAACAAGACCCTTTATTGCCTGAATGCATTGTTCAAGTTTTTTATCTTTGCTTTCTAAACCATTATTCGGGGAATGTTTTTTTTCTGCTGTAATTATGTGGATTTTTTCATTGTTGTCATCTTTTATAATTAATTCATATCCTATCTTCTTACTATAAGTATGGACAGTAAAATCATTAAAAAGAAAACTCCTGTTCTTGTCATCTAAATCATATTTAAAAAGCTTATTCAATCCATATTTATCATAATCAGTTTTAAATTTAACACGGATTTTTTCAAGCGTTTCGACAGATTTGAATTTTGTTTCTTCATCTAATTGGTTCAAAATATTAGCAGGAGTAATAGTGTTTTGCAAAGAATTATTAATCTGACGAAACATTTTAAAAATATCTACCTTTCGGTGGACGGAATCATCAATCTGTTTATCTAAAATGGTTCTTTTTGTAGAATCAATTTCATCTATAAAAATGATTGCCCCTTTAATTAAAGAATTGTTTAAAAAACGATATCCATTCTCGACAATAGTACTATTTCCATAATAAAACTTATCCATTGTCATGAAAAAAATTCTTTTTTTCTTTGATTCTATGGAAGGATAAACAGAAATAAGGAACGGGTACTTTTCCTTTATATATTTAATCCTCCCTAAAACTTTTCGTGATTTAAAATCATTATCTTTCATAAGGGTTGCAATAACATCGTTCCTAAACTCTGGTTCGTATGCTTCCCTAATAATTTTCAAAGCGTCCGCATAAAAAAGTGTTTGTTTATCCATTCCGGATAATCCCGCAACTGCATCTCTTAAAGACCGAAATGTGGGCAAACTTTTAAAAGGCTCTTTAAAATCTCTGCTGACATCGTTTAATTTGCCAATAACAGAATCAACATTACTTTGAATTTTAATTGCAAATAAATCAAATTCTTCTTTTTTCTCTTTAGCTATAAAGAATTCTTCCAATTTTGAATAGGCATCATTTAAATTTTTCGTTAAAGGAGTCAAATAAAAAAACACCTGTTCCTCATCAGAATTAAAATGAGTGGCAATGTATTGTAATGCATCGTGAGTCTTCCCATCTCCAGTCGGCTTATCGATAATAAAAAGGCCGTTAGGTTTACACTCTTCCACAAAATGTTGTACTGCTTCTAGCATACATTTTTCCTTTCACCACCCTTGCAATGCAAAACAGTGGCTTTAATACATATATGCAACTATTTTCGAACTGTTTTGGAATAAAAGCAAGAGATATAGCCAATTACATTTTTTGAGCATTTATAATTTATGATTAAAAATGTCCTCCATGATATGCATTATGATTTCAAAGTCTATGATTCTATCAAAGAGATGGTCAATGACATCAAGAAGAAAAACACTCCCTGTAATGACCGCTCCCGTCTATTGTCAGGCTATACCAAAGACCATAACTGAGTTAGCAAAGACAATGATGACAAATATGATTTTGATTATGAGGATGAAGGTGTAAAGCTTCAATGGAACAAGACAGTAGTGGGCAAAGCGGCTATCATGGAAGAAAGTCAGAGAGACCGAGTCTTCTATGTCAATATGGCTCAGGGAGTAGACCTAGACTATGCCGGTGTCATACTATGTAAAGATATTCGTTACGAAAACGGAAAAGTAGTATTCTATCCTGAAGAAGACGCCGATACTGATGAATTCAGCGGAATCAAAAGAATACCTAAAGAAAAAGGTGATGAACTGATAAGAAATACTTATCGTGTTTTATTGACCAGAGGAATCAAAGGCACTTATATCTACTGCGAAGACAAGGCATTAAGAGAATACATCAGAAACTTAAGCAGAAACTGATATCCTTGTTTCAATTAACGATATAACTAAACAGAATCTAAAGAGATTTCACGTGCTTGAGTTTTTTCTTTTTTACGAATGTAATCGGTTTCATTTTTAAAGCAGACAGTTATAATTCAACTTCAGTAATGCCTAAAAATCCCCTATATATCAATAATAGGGCACAAAAACTCTAACTGAAAAAGAAGATACTCTGAAAATACGAAACCTTTTTTGAATCATTGTTGTACTTGCTTTAATTATTCACTTAGCCTATAACCTTTTTAATCTCAAAGGAGGACAGACCATTATGAAAAACATCAAAACCAACAATACCGTCATCTCCTCTTTTGACTATTACTGCTATTACTTTTTTAGAAAGGACCTTCTTTCTTAGGTTTTAGTAAGTATTGCTATACCAAGGCTGAAGGTCAGTTTAAAAGCCAACGGTTATAGCAAGTAAATAGCGGAATAGTCTTTATCCCTGAATGTGTTATAGCCCGAGGCTTGTGTCTCGGGCTATTTTTACAATCAAGGAGGTAAAAATTATGAAAAAGACATTGAGAATATTATTGTTAGGTCTGTTTGCGGCATCTAGTATGTCTTTGACATCCTGCAAGGACGATCTGATCGATATCGGAATACTCCAGGTCATGACTCATGATGCCTTAAACGGAGCAAGAGATGGATTCATCGAACAATTGAAAGAGGAAGGATTTGTCGAAGGGGAGAACATCCGAATTTCAAAGAATGCCGCTGAGGGTGATACAGCTACCGAAAACAGTATGGCTACAAAACTTGCCACTTCATCTGATTTGGTCTTTGGAATCTCAACCTCATCGGCTCTGGCATTGAAAAGCGCTGTCAGTGACGCGGAAAAAGAAACTCCTGTTCTTTATTCGGCTGTCACTGACCCCATCGGAGCCGGTTTGATAAAATCAGTCACCGATCACGGAAACATTGTCGGAACCAGCGATGCCGGCCCTACCAGTAAAAACATCGCCTTGTTCAAAGAATTTGCCGGTATCACAAAAATAGGAATCCTCTATAACCAGGCGGAACCAAATTCCCAAGTTCAGAAGAAAGAATGCCAGAAAGCCTGTGATGATTTGGGTCTGACCTTGGTCGATGGCGGTGTGACGGCCAGCAATGAAATATTCTCCTCTCTTTCCGGAATGATCGGAGAAGGAATCAAGGGACTGTTTGTTCCAACCGATAACTTAATCGCTTCTAGTATGCAGGCTTTGAAGGAAACTTTAATCGAAAACAAAATCGTCACTGTCTGTGCTGATAAAGCCAGCACCGACAAAGGAGGGACTCTTGGGTATTCTGTCGATTACACCCTATTAGGAAAAACCACTGGCAAAATGGCCGTGAGAATTCTTAAAGGCGAGAAGATATCTTCTATAACCTGCTCTCTCTCAGACAGTTTCCCCCTGGAAATCAATGAAGAATTCTTCACAAAGACTGGTCTTTCCCTACCTGATTCTTTAGCAAAGGACAAAAAGATATGAACTGGAGTGCGGTTTTACAGTTCATCTTCACCGATGCCCCGACCCAGGGACTGATCTTTGCCATCGTAGCTTTAGGAGTATTCCTGAGTTTCAAGATACTCAATGTCGCCGATATGTCTGTCGATTCCCTATTCCCTTTTGCGGGAATCGTTTCCCTTTCCCTGATAAATGCCGGAGTTCCGGCATTTATCTCTCTTCTTATCGCTGTAGCCTTAGGTATGATAGTCGGCTATATCAATGCTGCTTTGCATGTCTACTTAAAGATAAATCCTCTTTTGGCTTCTATCATTGTCATGATTGCCTTATATACGCCCAATGTCATCATCTCCAAAGGAAATGTGACTCTGCTTGAAGGCAAAAACTCCATCTTCATGGAAGTGAATAGTCTCTTCAATAATATGATTGCCTCCAAATTAGTTCTTTTAGTTCTTTTCGTTCTGGTGTTCTTTGTTGCCGTCTATTGGTTTTTCGGTACAGAACTAGGTCTTTCAATAAGAGCATCCGGCAAGAATGATTCAATGGCCAAAGCTAACGGAATCAATACCAAGAAAACTTATATTTTAGGTATGATCCTGTCAGATGGTCTTGTAAGCTTAGCCGGTGCCTTATACGGCCAGATGAGCAAGCACTTCTCAGCCGACGGAGGAAGAGGGACTATTGTCATAGGTCTGGCTATCATCTTCTTAGGTGAAGTGATCTTCTCTTCTAAATCCTTCAAGTTATCATTGCTGTCTTTGGCAATAGGCGGATTGATATACTGGCTCATCATCGATATCATCATTGAGATTCCCTCCTTCAATACAAATTATCTCAACCTCACAAAGGCAGTCTTCATGACTCTTGTCATTTCAATCTATGAATTAAAGAAGAAATTGGCAACTCATAACAATGAAGAGAATCCGACATTCATGGAAAGACTGAAGAGGAAAATAAGAGCATGATAGAACTGAAAAACATAGACAAAGACTTCATCACCGGAGACAAGGAAATCAACCACGTTTTGAAGAACCTGTCTCTGACAATCAACGACGGTGATTTCATCACCCTGATCGGTTCAAACGGATCAGGAAAATCAACTCTTTTAAATACGATTGCCGGTTCTTTAAAACCGACTAGGGGAGAAGTCATTTTTGACGACATTGACGTCACCAAGCTCAAAGACTATCAAAGAGCTGGACTGATTGGAAGAGTGTTCCAAGATCCAAATTTTGGAACTATCGGAGATATCTCCATCGAAGAGAATCTGGCTATCGCCTTAAGAAGAGGAGAGAAGAGAACTTTGAGATGGGCTTTGAAGAAAGAAAACTTGAAAAGATACCAGGAACACCTCTCTTCTCTCAATCTGGGACTGGAAGGAAGAATGAAGGAAAAGATGTCATCTCTTTCCGGCGGTCAGAGACAGGCAGTCACTCTCTTGATGGCCACTTTGAAAAAGCCTAAGCTTCTTCTTTTAGATGAACACACCGCCGCCTTAGACCCTAAAACCAGTATTAAAATACTTCAGCTGACAGATACACTGATAAAGGAAAACAGTCTTACGGCTTTGATGATCACTCATAATCTCAAAGACGCACTGAAGTATGGGAATCGACTTATAATGCTCCAGGAAGGAAGAATAATCGCTGATTTTTCCAAGGAAGAAAAGGAACATCTCTCTGTCGAAGACCTCTATAAGAAGTTCGATGAAGACCTAAATACAGAATCAGCCAAACAATAAAAATCAAATAAAAAGCAAGCCAATCTTAAGGCTTGCTTTTTATATAAGCAACTCTTTTAAAATATATTCAGTTGCCTACTTCATCAGCTTTCTGAGAATCTTTTCTTTCTTTTTTGAATAAGGATGATAGCGAATGTTCAAATCTAACCAGTTATGTCTTTCGGCTACGCTCTTTATATGACTGAATGTCTTGAAGCTGAGTTCACCGTGATAAGAGCCCATGCCGCTATATCCGACACCGCCAAAGCCCATATTCGAAGTAGCCAGATGAACGATGGTATCGTTGATGCAGCCTCCTCCATAAGAAACATGGGAAATAATGTAGTCTTCAAATTTTCTGTCATCGGTAAACAGATAAAGAGCTAACGGCTTTTCATAGGAATGGATGATTTTCAAAAGATCTTCCTTAGTCTTATAAGTCAATATCGGCATGATAGGACCAAAGATCTCTTCTTTCATCACTGCGTCATCTAAAGTCACATCTTTTAAGACTGTAGGTTCAATCTGTCTTCTTTCCTTATTGAACTTCCCTCCATAAACTACTTTGTCCTTGTCGATGAGTCCTAATATTCTCTCGAAGTGTTTGTCGTTGACAATACAGGGATAATCAGGATCATTTAAGGCATCGCCCTTATACATATTGTCGATCCAATATCTGACATTCTTGATCAGTTCTTCTTCTATGTCTTTATGGACTATCACATAGTCAGGAGCCACACAGGTCTGACCGGCATTGAGGAATTTTCCAAACACCAGTCTTTTGGCTGCCAGTTGGATATCAGTGTTCTTATCGATAATACAGGGACTTTTACCGCCTAGTTCCAAAGAGACAGGAGTCAGATAACGGCTGGCTTTTTCCATGACAAGTTTGCCGACATTGACACTGCCGGTGAAGAAGATATAGTCAAATCTCTGTTCCAGAAGCAGGGAGTTAGCCTCTCTTCCGCCTTCGACGCTGACAATATAGGAAGGATCGAATATCCTGCTGATCAGTTTTCCGATTACATCCGAAGTGTTCTTGGAATAGGCAGAAGGTTTTAAGACGACAGTATTACCGGAAGCGATGGCGCCAATCAGTGGTTCCATGGTCAGCATAAAAGGATAATTCCAGGGTGACATGATAAGAGTGACGCCGTAAGGTTCGGCAAAAGTGAAGCTCTTGCAGGGGAACTGAGTTATGGGAGTATGGACTCTCTGTTTTCTCATCCATTTTTTCAGGTGTTTTTTGACAAAGGTCAGTTCCGAGAGAGTCAGTCCGACTTCAGCCATATAAGACTCAAAGGGAGCTTTGTGCAAATCAGCATAAAGAGCGTCAAAGATTTCTTTCTCCATGTCTTTGATGCCTTTTTCAAGTCGGCATAACTGCTCATAGCGAAACTTATAGGAAAGAGTATCGCCCTTATTGAAGTAATCCCTCTGTCTGTTGACTAATTCACTGATTTCCATTTGGTTATTCTCCAAGCATTTCTCTTATTATATCCTACATTTGAACAATAAAACACATCTACGCATATCTCTGTCATTTATAAGGAATAGTGAGTATTCTGAGTGGTTTTGATTGTATGCATCACTTTTCTGGTCTATCATTTAGGCAGGTGATAGAAAAGGAGTTCTTTGAATATGAAAACAAAAACAGGATTACTTATACTTACTCTAGTTTCATTAGGTATTTCAAGTTGCAGCAAACCAACAAGTCCGTCCGATAATTCAGAAAGTCACACTTCTTCTGAAACTTCTACATCTTCAAGTCAAGAACCAGTAGCAGTCTATTTCAAAGTTGATTTTGTCAACTATGACAATACCCTGATTAAGACTATTCAGGTAAAGAAAGGTGAAAAAGCAGTTTTCAACTCTGACACTCCCAAAAGAGAAAAAGAAGAGAATGATACTTCCGGTTATAATTATGTCTTCACTGGGTGGGATAAATCACTAGATATCAACATCACTGAAAACACGACCTTCAAGGCTCAGTATGAAGAAATGATGACAGTCG
>Ga0172378_10002511_pt1 | contig 17205 bp, 14 predicted proteins | sample GrowelOW332metaG_FD_119755 | JGI IMG/M metagenome (GOLD analysis project Ga0172378, IMG submission 119755) | Groundwater microbial communities from an aquifer near a municipal landfill in Southern Ontario, Canada - Pumphouse #3_1 metaG | ecosystem: Environmental > Aquatic > Deep subsurface >... | reverse complement strand
GCCGAAAACCGTCTGCACGCACAAAAAGCCGTCCTCTGGCAATTGATGACCCCTACAGCGGACTTTGGAAAATAAAGCAATCCAACGACAGTAAAATCCCGGATCATTCCGGGATTTTTTATTTGGAAGCTTCTCCACCAAAGTGGAAAAAAACACTGTTTTTAAAAGCGGGGAATGCCTCATATTACCTACTTTGGGATTACGGTGGATGATACCTTTTTCTACAAACGGCCTTATTTGAGATAAGAATATCGCTAGATCCTATGCCATTCATAAAAGCCATTCCATACCGAAGATCTCCAAAAACGGATACTCAATACATGGTAATTTGAAATCTCATCGCTCCCGAATGGCGGTTCCAAAGTTTCATCCCAAACTAATCCCATAATATGCAAGTCAAGAAGAATTTCGTATAGTTAAGAAAAGAAAGTCTTTCCTAAAGCTCCCCGAGAAAGGCTATATTTATTAGGAAGCTTCTAAAAATTGTTTTGCGAAAGAAAAAATGAGCGAAACTAAACAATGGCAGGAATAAAAAGTGGCAGAAATCGTTCAAATTGCTGCAGCCATTTTTTCCGCAGATGAATTTTTAGAGGTGATGGTTATCGATAATTGGTATTTTTCCCTTCTGAGAGGTTTTCGTGTACCGGCTCTCTACATTGAACATTCTACTTCTCTCCGCAACCCTTTTTGCGCAATCAAACTTTTTCCCATTGGGTTCCCAAGTCGTGGACGTTACTAAAGCGCCTTATAACGCAAAAGGCGACGGTAAGACGGATGATTCCGAAGCTCTGCAACAAGCATTCGATGACCATCCGAACGGAGACTATATTATCTACCTCCCGCACGGAACATATCTCATATCAAAACAAATCAGTTGGCCCAGGGCTGAAAAACCGGAGAATTCCTATCGCAGGACCATTCTCCAAGGGCAAAGTATGGGAGGAACGATCATCATCCTCCAAGACAATTCATACGGATATGAAAATCCAGAAGCTCCCCGTGCAATGTTCTACACCGGCGTAGGCCCAACTCCGCACGAACGCAACTCCATCCGCGATGTAAGTCTCCGCACGGGAAAGAACAACCCAGGAGCTATCGGCATCCGCTTCAATGCAACCCGCCAAGGCACGATCCTCAATGTAAAGATTACTTCCGGTGATGAGTCTGGCGTTGCCGGTATCGATATGGGATATGCAGAAAACATAGGCCCTTTGTTCATCAAAAACGTAGAGATCAAAGGATTTGATGTCGGCATTCTCACAAATTTTCCTCTGTTTGGAATGTCAATGGAGCATATTACGCTGTCAAAGCAAAAAAAATACGGCATTGAGAATCATGATCAGTCGATTACCATCCGCAACCTGAGAAGCAGCAACAAAGTCCCAGCTGTGGCCAACTTTGGTGAAGATGCAATGTTTACCCTCGTCGATGGAGCTCTCGAATATTCCGGCGATAAGAAGTCTTCCATCCCCGCCATATACAACGAAGGATTCCTATTCGTCCGCGGAATATCCACCAGCCGCTATGCAACGGCAATTGAAGATCATGGTCCTGCCGATGGAAAAGGGCTCAAAGGCCCGGAAATTCTTGAGTATTCTTCGGATATTCCAACGAACCTTTGCCACACACCGCCCTATTCATTCAAATTGTCCATTGCAGAAACGCTCATTCCAACAGAACAACCCGCAGATCAATGGGTTGGCCTCAGCGGAGATTATGGCGGAACGGCAAACGACGGAACGGACGATTCCAAGGCCATTCAGCAAGCTATCGACGATGGTGCCGAAACCATATTCTTTACTCCGGGCGGTCGCTATACAATCAACAAGGACATCCATATCCGCAAACGCCTGCACCGCATTTTAGGAACGGAAGCCCGTATTGACGGCCCTGGGAAATTCATCATCGACGATGGTTCCTTCAACGAAGTTTCCATTGAAAGGTTCTCCGAATTCGGCTCTGGAATCGTGCACCATTCTGCCCGCACGCTCATCCTCAAGAACATGAAAACGAAGAGCTATGAAAGCGATTCGATCGGCTCCGGCGATCTTTACATCGAAGATGTTTCTATGAGCCGTATGGTCATCAATCTGCAACACGTATGGGCAAGACAGCTTCATATGGATAACGACCAGAACACCAAAATCGTGAACAATGGCGGAACGCTTTGGATCTTAGGACTCACTGCAGAGAACGGAAATACGGTGCTTCACAACCGCGACCACGGCGAAGCAGAACTCATCGGCGTACACGTGATATCCAACCGCAAGGCCAAAACAGCCCCGATGTTCATTAACGATACAGCGAGCATTTCCCTTGAAGGTCTCCGGGAAACAGCCCTTCAAGGGAATACATTCCCAAAAATCGTCGAAGAAACTCGCAACGGTGAAAGCAAGACCCTTTTTGCAGATGATCTATTGAAGAATTCTTCGGGCGGCACGATGCTTACGTTGTACGTTGGATACATTCCCAAAGTGGGCTCCAACGAACGCCCCGAAGTGGAAGCCCCCAATGATATGATAGTCATTTTGCCAAATACGGCAAAACTCTCCGGACAAGTTTATGATGACGGTCGGGCAAAAGGTCTCTGCAGCGACCCTGTGCAATGGAAGAAAATTGCAGGTCCGGGCAAAGTCGTCTTCAGCGATGATAAAGCCTATAATACCGAAGCGAGCTTCAGCTATAGCGGTCGCTATCATATCTCATTTCTAGCCAATGACGGAGAATTGGAAGCTTCCGATACAACGCATATTTTCGTATTCGACAGACGCACGACGACCAAAGATCATTCCGGCAACGGAGTTCCTTCAGGACGCGGCATGGATACCTGGATTTCAGAATTTGATTCCTATTCACCGCACGGATCCGACTCGCTCCTCCAAATCGGCTACAGCAAAAATGGGAACAGCGGAAAAATTTATCTCAAATTCGACATTTCAGGACTTCCGGGCCCTGTAGCGGATGCCGCACTACAATTATCCATCCCGGATGACCCCCGATATCATGACAAGAAAAATCCCGTTAAATGGAATGTTTTTGGACTTAAAGAAGAAACTCCCGCAAATTTCGGCAACGACAAGACTGGCCCCGATTGGATGGAAACCGATCTCACCTGGATAAACGCCCCTGCAAACCAAAATTCACCCGGTGGAGCTTACATCATCAAAAACAGCCGCGGAGGAGGTATCGACCCGCGATACACGAGCTATCTCGGAACAATGGAAATTCAGCCGGAAAATTCTCTCGGCACATTCCTCCGCACGCCGAGCCTCACAGAATTCATGAAGCGCAAGCACAAAACGCAGCTTTTCACATTTATCCTATCTGCAACCTCACCGTCCGATTCCAACTTCAACGTTTACTCCCGCGAAGCCGGGAAAGCTCTCGCCCCGGCACTCTATATCAGTTACTTCGACAGCAACAAAACGGTCAGCGGCGACACGCTCGAAGGCGGTGTCAGACTATCCAAAGTGAACATCGACATCTATTCCCTCGATTGCAATTTCGACCTAACTATCGGACAGCCTCAATTCGTAGAAATTGCAATTTATAACGAAGCCGGGAAGCGGATGCAAACACTTTCCGCCCGCGAACTTGAAAGCGAAAAGAATTATAATTTCAAGTTCAAGGCCAAAGACTTTCCCACTGGCAAATACAAACTGAAAGTAACCGGCGAATCTTTTACAAAAGAAGCAAAATTCTATATCTTGAACTAGGCGAAATATGAAAAAACTTTTTCTTCCGCTTTCTTTACTTCTGTTGACGACCGCATTTATCGGATGCGGGAATGATAGCAGTTCGTCTTCTGACGAAACATCTTCTTCCTCCGAAGAATCGTCCTCTTCCATTTCTTCCAGTTCCTACTCCAATCGGCTTGACGTGGACTATGCGGATACGCTTACTTTGGATACAATTAAATTTGAAAACGGAAAAGACTCTCCATCCCAAGCAACATCCCTCAAGTTGTTTCTTGGCAATTTTCCTAAAGGAACGCTCATTACCATTTCTGGAAAAAAGAAATCCGGTGGGCATGCAGATTCTCTGTACGTCCGGGAAGAAGAAGGATCCTACCTAAAGCCGACAACAGCAGTTATTGAAAGTGGGAATACCTTATACAGGGATTACGGACGGCTCGGTGATTCCGCAAACTTTGCGACAAACAAATTCATTACTCAATTAACAAGCGGATTCTACTATGTTGAAATTCCAAAAATAAGTACGGCTGATAACGGATCTTATTCCATCTTGATTACGTCGAATATAGATACAGCCTACTACTCCTATACTGGAGATTCGAGTATCTCCTCCATTGACCTAAACAATACTCTTCACGGATTTTTTATCATCGGAGAAGGCAGCGATAGTGTAGACATTTCTTTTTCCGCACCCACAGGCGTAAGTATAAATGTGAATGCCCAAGGAAGCAACATCCAAGAATTTTCTCTTCTCCAAGGAAAGACTGCTATCGCGAATGGTGCGGACACTCTGGATCAACAGCTTTTACCACAAGATACGACAACTTATATAGTCCGCGTTAAGCCGGAAACATTCCTTTCTTATTTAACAGGCCCTTACGCCTATTTTGACATTAGCACAACATCTAGGGAACTTGACCAAGGCGAATTTTTCGCAGCACCGGATTCCATTCAAAAAGTCGGCGATTCGCTCATTATTATCCGCCCGAGAAACGATGCCGCTAAATATTATCTCCGCCAAGACCAGTATATATGGTTGGCCAACCTTGAAAAGGGCGATTCCATCTACATCTACCACGACATTGAAGGCTATTACAGCAATGCCTCCTACCCGGCAACTTATGCTATTCTTGATTCTACGGGAGATTCCATTGCAAGTGTTACAGCCACAACAAGCGCTACTGCGGCACAGCGCCTATTCGTCGCTAAAGCAGCGGGTCCTTATTACCTCCATTATACGCGTTTGAATTCCCCACCCAATTCCTCAAGCCAAATTCTCACATTAAAGACTCTCCTCCAGCGGATCCATTATATTTCAAGCTTCTACTTCTACAATGAAGAAACAGAAGCGCAGTATTCCACCAAGAACGTCTCCGCCGGCGATACACTTCAATTCTCCGAAATTTCCTTCCACGTAGAGCCGAGCGATGCGAGCAGCTCAGTCTATTGGTATATTCCCTGCGCAGACCTGGATTACGTCGTCTCGGCATACTCGAGCGACAATTGCAGAGGATCGGGAACAGAGCAGCTCTTTAGCTCCGGATACTTAGCCGTATCTTCCAGCGAATCAAGTGTCGGGGAAACCATCAATCTCATCGCCCAAAGCAAAGCTGACCCTCGGGCTAGGGATACGCTTCTCGTCTATATAGCGCAATAAGCTATAGATTTTCTCTATTTTCCAAGCTCTGCACCGATGCTGAGCTTTTTTTACTACATTTGGTGCACCTTAAAGTACCGTGCCAAGCTCTGCCAGCACTTTGAGTTTAACTAAAGAGCTTCCTTTCGAGGTATCAATGTCTGCTTATCGTGGACCAAAAGCCAAGGTAGCCCGTTCTCTCGGGCTCGCCGTTACTCAAAAAACCCAAAAGGTTTTGGATCGTCGTAATTTCGCTCCCGGACAACACGGACAAGATCGCAAGAAATCCGCGTCTGTCTACAAGCAACAGCTTGTAGAAAAGCAACGTCTCCGCTTTACTTACAACGTTTCCGAAGCTCAGATGGCTGCAACTTATGCTGAAGCCAACCGCCGCGACGGTTCTGCTGGTGATAACCTGATGGCACTTCTCGAAACCCGCATTGACGCACTCGTCTATCGCATGGGTTTTGCCCGTACCATTTTTGCCGCACGTCAATACGTCGCTCACGGACATTTTAACGTAAACGGCATCCGCTGCTTTGCTCCAAGCCGCCTCATCAAGGCCGGTGACGTGATTGCAGTCCGTGAACGTTCCAAGAATCACGTACAGATCAAGGAAGCAATTGACAACGCTCCTGCAGCACCTGAATATCTGAGTGTCGACAAGACCAAGATGGAAGGTAAGCTCGTTGCACTTCCTCTCCGCGAACAGATTCCGGTCAAGCTCCAAGAACAGCTCGTGGTCGAATACTATTCGAGATAGTTTCCAATCGATTTTATAAAAAAGAACGCTCCCTTTTGGAAGCGTTCTTTTTTATACTCTCTTGCAAAGTGCGTAGAATTATCCGTCGACAACACTCCGGACCACAAGGCTCGCAAGCGTCATTCCGAAAGCAGCCGTTACACCGACAAAGCTCCCGAGGGCCGGTTTTCCCTTTCCTTCGGGTACAGCATAACCTTCGCGATTTTTCTCTTCGCTGAATACAGCCATAAAATCGCCCGCAAAACCATTTTCGCGAAGCTTTACCCGCACGATTTTTCCAAGCGGGCAGGCATGCGTTTTCCAGATGCTCGCACTCCGGACGAATGTCGGGTCGAGCTTCCCTGCAGCCCCCAAACTCGAAAATACTTTTATCCCCAGCGAAGACGCATGTATCAAAAGATCCACTTTGTCATTCACCGAATCAATCGCATCAATTACCACATCATAATGGTTCCAATCAAACTCGCTTCGAGATTCTGCAGAATAACGGACTGCTAATTTATGCACAATTAGAGAAGAACGAACCTGCAGCAAACGTTCCGCAAGGGCATCTACCTTCAATTTACCTACAGTGTTTTCCAAAGCAGGGAGTTGCCGATTCACATTAGAAAGCGCCACCGAATCGGAGTCCACCAATGTCATTTCATTGACACCGGAACGCACTAAGGCTTCGGCGCACCAGCTACCCACACCGCCCACGCCAAACACGGCAACTTTCAAATTTTCCAATTTCTGGACAGCGGTTTCGCCGATGAGAATGTTCAACCTTTGTAGCGGAGAGTCTTCCATAAAGCATCCAATAAAATTTGACGACTCCAAAATTAGTTCTTTTGAGCTTTTAGGCAAGAACAAACAACGTTACGGTCAAGATTTCAGCGCTACATCCCAAAACAAAGGCATCCAGCCATTCTCTGGGAATTCACACAGTCACAGACGCGAGGTCTATTGCTAGCAATTTCCCTTGTGACGCTTGATGCCGAACGCCCTAAGCATCTCCCTATCTCTCGTTTGCTCAAACTCCAGACTCAATAATCTCACGCTCATAAAAGTTCAAAGGGCTATATATTTCCCCTACTGCAACACGCGTCCACCGACCCTTGGCGCCACCACCAGCACTTCGGCCAGACAATCGCAAGCCTAATTGAGGATACCTGCTTGCATCGGTTTCGCCACTTTCGTGTTTGCGCACTTACTTATGCAAATCAGTAATGGGTGTGCAGATATGCCCGCTGTACTCGTTTTGGAAAATGAAATGTTTTTTTCCACTCAATACCATAGTCAGATCAATTTTTAGAGGAACCCATCGATGATTACCTTTTTTTATCCAATCATAAAGCACCTCCTAGCTTGTGTAACAAAAACCGAGACGAGTACGCCATTTCAAATCCAAAAAAATTAGATGATTCCAAAAGATCCTATCTCCGCGGCCGGAACGACTCTCAAAGAAGATCATCGGGCGTCAATAATTCTCGCAAAAGGATGAATCAACTAAGACTGTAGCCAAAATCTGGACAAAATTATAAATATTTAAAAATTCTATAAACGCAACCAGATTTTCGAAAAAGGATCTATACAGATAAAGTTTAGGTTCCCTTTAAAAAATGAATTTTTAGAGGTAATCTTTAATAAAACAAATTGGAAGCAGAAATACTATGACCGCGCACATATTTACCCATGTTTCATTTGAAAGCGAAGGCATCATCGCAGACATCCTTAACGAATTGCATATAGCCTATTCGCACGTTCCTTTATATGCAGGAGCGGATACCCCAAAATCAAGCCAAATCGACTTTGCCATCTTTATGGGAGGCCCGATGAGCGTACTTGAAGAACGCGAGTTTCCATTTCTTGCTAAAGAAAAAGAACTGATTCGCACACTCATCCAGCAAAAAAAGCCCGTGCTCGGAATATGCCTCGGAGCGCAACTCATCGCAAATGCTCTCGGAGCAGAGATAATCAAAAACCCAGATAAAGAAATCGGCTGGTTCCCCATTTCGGGTTCGAGCACATCGAAAAGCACATTTTCATTTCCCAATAAAACAACCGTATTCCATTGGCATGGAGAAACCTTCGGTATACCCGAAGGAGCTCTCCGTATCGCTCAAAGCAAAGCCTGCACGAATCAAGGATTCCAAGTCGGAAGTGCTATAGGTCTTCAATTTCACATTGAAACGACGGAAGCTTCTATGCAAAGCATTCTCTCCCACTGTTCAAGTGAACTTTCCGAAAAAAGTCCCTGGATACAGAGCGAAGAACGAATAAAAGAACTCGCACGCACAAGCATCCCACAAGCGAATGCGCTGATGGGGAAACTAATCCGCTATATGCTTGGAAAGTAAAACTCAGTTTTAATACATACAAGACAGACTTCAGCCTCGACAAGCTCGACCTGTTTCCGTTGGCAATGCGTCCGAAGAATCGCCTCGACATCCTTGCAATTCCACGCCGTATAGGTCAACGTGGATTATTGCTATTATTCATCCGTGATCCTTTGGTTCTTTGTGATGCAGTTGGCTGACCTGAGTTTCAATTAATCATAAGGCGAATGCTGCAGTCGTGCTTGCACGAATATTGCTGAGCCGAGGTTAATGTTTACGTAGTAAACAAATGTAGCCAAGGGATTTTTCCTATGTCGGGGATGCAACGAGAGAAGGCTAAACGGGGCCACCGGTCTAGCCGATGGTTTTGAATACATACAAAAAAGCCCCAGAACTTATCCGGGGCTTTCTTTAGAAGTATTGTTTACAACTTATTCCTGGACAGGAGGCTGTTCTTGAGCAGGCTCTTGATTCTGCTGTTGTTGCTTCAGAGCCTTAATAGAGAGCTTAACCTTGCCCTTGGGGTCAACGCCCAAGCAGAGAACGGTGACTTCATCGCCCACATGGACAATGTCTTCGACGCGTTCTACGCGATAATCGGCAAGTTCAGAAATATGAACTAGGCCATCTCGGCCCGGAAGGATTTCAACAAAGGCGCCAAACGGCTGGATGGTTTTCACCTTGCCCTTGTAAATGCGGCCCGGTTCGGGTTCAGCGGTGAGTTCTTCGATCATGCGGCGGCAGACGGCGCCGATCTTGGCATTCGGAGCGGCAATGTCAATATTACCCACATCATCAATGTTAATCTGGCAACCGGTCTGGGCCTGCATGCCCTTGATAACCGATCCACCGGAACCGATGACGTCGCGGATCTTGGCTGTCGGAACGCGCATCTTGATCATCGTGGGTGCCTTTTCAGACAAATGAGCACGCGGCGCCGGGATAGCTTCGGTGATCTTACCCAAAATGTGAAGACGTCCGCGCTTCGCTTGGTCCAAGGCCTTGCGCATCAGTTCAGGAGTAATGCCCTTGATCTTGATGTCCATCTGGAACGCAGTAATGCCTTCAGCAGTACCCGTTACCTTGAAGTCCATATCGCCCAAATGGTCTTCCGTACCGGTAATATCGGTAAGGATCTTAATCTTCTCGTCATCAGCGTGGCCCGTTTCGGAGATAAGGCCCATAGCAACACCCGCTACCGGAGCCTTGATAGGAACACCGGCATCCATAAGGGAAAGTGTTCCGCCGCAGACGGAAGCCATTGAAGAAGATCCGTTGGATTCCATAATTTCAGAGACGATGCGGATAGTGTACGGGAAATCATCCGGAAGTGGAAGAACCGCGTTCAGAGAGCGCTCCGCCAAATGTCCATGCCCGATTTCGCGGCGGGAAAGACCGAGTTTTTTGCACTCGCCCACGCAATACGGCGGGAAATTGTAGTGAAGCATATAATTCTTGGAGCCTTCGCCCTGCAAACTTTCATAGCGCTGTTCGTCGGCCTTGGTACCGAGTGTGCAAGTGACGAGGGCCTGCGTTTCACCGCGCTGGAAAATGGCAGAACCATGAGCGCGAGGAAGTACGCCGAGTTGAATTTCGATGGGGCGCACTTCTTCAGTGGTACGGCCATCTATGCGGCGACCTTCATTGAGGATCATCATACGCATTGTGGTGCGTTCGAGATCAGCAAAGATCGCCTTCGCATCTGCAAGAAGAGCAGCGTCTTGAGTTTCACCTTCACCGATGATTGCAAGGATCTTCGGGTCTGCGACGACCTTAGCTTCCAATTCAGCCATTTTCGGATAGAGCTGGGTCTTCACCATATTTGCATGGAGAGCCGCATTCAGTTCATCAAAAACGACTTCCTTGACAGTAGCGACGAGCTTGTCATGGGTCTCACCCTTGTTCTTCGGAGTGAGGACCATCTTGGGCTTGGAGCACTGAGCAACAAGTTCAGCTTGAGCCTTGCAGAGAGCCTTAATCGCTTCGTGACCGGTAGTGATCGCATTGATCATTGTATCTTCGGACACTTCATAAGCACCGCCTTCCACCATACAAACCGAGTTTTCCGTGCCGGCGACCACGAGATCAAGATCGGCCATAGCAACCTGTTCGTAAGACGGATTCACAACGGGCTTGCCATCGACGACAGCCACGCGGACTGCGGCGACTTGTTCTTCGAACGGAAGTTCGGAGAGCCCGATTGCAAGAGAAGCCGCGGAAACACCAAGGGCATCAGGCGCAAACTTCTTGTCTGCAGAAAGCACATTGACAATCACTTGAACTTCACGAGTGAAATTCTCAGGGAACATCGGACGAATCGGACGGTCAATGATACGGGCGGAAAGAATTTCGTCATCGCTCGGACGTCCCGATTCTCGCTTGTTATAACCACCCGGAAGGCGGCCCGCAGCATACGACTTTTCACGATATTCAACAGTGAGGGGGAAAAAATCCCCTTCCTTCTCAGGCCCGAAGCAGACCGTGGCCATTACGAACGCGTCACCCAACTTAATGACGGCCGATCCAGAAGCCTGCTTAGCGAGGCGGCCCGTTTCCATTACGACTTCACTTCCATCGGGGAGCCTCGTCGAAACTTCCTTGGGCACTAACATTTTATATTCCATGAATACTCCTCAAGCGGAATTAACCGCGAAGTCCTAGATCCTTAATCAATTGACGGCAAGCGTTAATGTCTTGCTTCTCGTAGAACTTAAGGAGGTTCTTGCGCTGAGCAACCATCATAGTCATACCACGGAGGGAATGATAATCTTTGCGATGAGTCTTGGCATGTCCCGTAAGATTCTTGATTCTTTCTGTAAGAATCGCAATCTGTACGCGAACAGAGCCTGTATCTTTTTCATTTGCACCGAACTTGGCGGTGAGTTCCTGAGTCTTTTCTTTTGTAATGGTAGCCATTTGCTGTCCATTTCCTTATGGTTATATGATGAAACAAAAAACACAACCTTCGCTCTTGTCGCACACGGTGGCGGGCCGTTTTTTACAAGAACTCGGGCCAATCTGCAACTGCGGCTCTAATTTAGCTTTTTTAAAAAGGCTTCCCTCCAACTTTGTAAAAAAGTTACCTTTTTAGGCCATGTTAGAGCGCTTGAATCTTGATTTCAGCTTTTATGATTGGCTTTTAGTCATCATCGTCACTATTTTCGGTACCATCAGTGCGTATATTAAAGATCCCCAACTCAAAGCCGTCACGGGCACAGTTCCCATCCCATTCGGATTCGCCTACATTGCGATCGGGCACCCTATCGGAGCCGCCAACGCCGGAGGTGCCCTTCTCTGTCTCCTCTTTGTCCACGTGGTACGCATTCTCACCTACAAGATGCACGTTCCAATCGTCCTTTCGATTTTAGCGGGAATCATCGCATTCATCGTACCAAGTGCAATACTTCTCCCCATCATGCCCCAAGGAGAATGTTTCTTCTTTCTCATCTGCGCCGTGAACCTAATCCTCGGCATTTTTCTTTTCAAAACGCAGACTTATCACAAGGGAATTCAGTACAAAACGCCCCTACCCGTGTACATTAAAGCGCCCGCAGTAGCAGCCGTCGTTGCAGGACTCATGCTCATTAAAAAAATCGTCGGCGGATTTGCCACCAGTTTTCCGATGATGAATTCCATCGTGAGCTACGAAAGCCGCCATTCCTTAGGCGATCAATGCAGACAACTCCCCTTATTCCTCATCGCAGCGCCATTTATGTTCGTATGGATGCACTACTCCGAAACCCGGTTCTCGTGGAACCATTGGTTTGTGCTCGTCACAGGAGTTACTTTGTATATGATAATCTTCATCCCGCTCAATCAGAAGCTTCGCAAGAAAATTGAAGCTGCGGCAAAAGAGCTATAACATCGTTCATCTCCGGCGTAAATTTAAGAGATGAGAACCATCGGCCCTCGCTCCAGTAAGGCAAGCGGATGAAAGCTTTATAAGCATAGAGCATCTGCGTTCTCGCACCTAGAGCAACAAAATCCGCATTGGATAAGCCTTCTTTAATAAGCTTCTTGTAATAGAATCCGTCAAAAGAATAGAGCTTATCACCCACCACAGGAAATCCCAAACTCGAAAGATGTGCACGAATCTGATGCTTGCGGCCCGAAAGGAGTTCCGCTTCCACCACGGAAAAAGGCACGGGCACATTTGCCACCGGAGTTTCAAAATGGCCCAGCTTGCGGAACTTCGTCTTGCAGGGTTTGCCATCGGCGAAAGGATACATCTTGAGCCGAATTTCACTTGAAGGATCTTCGCGGAGGGGTTGCTCACAAAGAAATTCTTCTGTGAGAAAATTGCCGCGAACCACGGCTAGATATTTTTTGCGAAGGAGAATGCAATCCAAATTGCGTTCAAAACGAGCCGCAGTATCTCGAGTCTTGGCAAAAAGCATGATTCCGCCCGTATCCCTATCCAAGCGGTGCATCGGCGAAAGTTCATCGTTGTCAAAAGCGCGGCGGACAACACCAGTGAACGTATTGTAAAAAATGTGCCCCGTATGATGCACAGGAATTCCAGCAGGTTTCGCCACAATCAAAAACTCGTCATCTTCAAAAAGAGTTTCAAAATCAGTCGGAACAGGCGGCTCCGTATAATTTTCAACGCGGTATACGACCTTGTCCTTTGTTTGTACCACATCATGCGCTTTCGCCTGATTTCCGTTGAGCGTTACACATCCCGATTCAATCTTCGCTTTCCATTCTTCTGCGGAATGGTACGTAAAACGCTTGCAAAGCTCTTCCAAAAAAGAAAGTCCCCGATGCTCGGAATAGACTGTACTTTCAAAGAAAAGAGTTTTAGGTACTTCGCTCATAAGAGGTAGAGTTTATGGCGTTTAATATATTCAAAGACTTTGGGGTCTAGGCCTTCTGGGCATCCGCTATAACCGAACAGAAGTTCCTTGCGAATATCCCTGCTTGCATATTTTCCGTCAAAGCCCTCGTCATCGCCCACCCAGAACATTTGAGCATAGCCCTTAGAAAGATGAAGAGCCTCATCCGGCTTAGGAGTTCCGCGGCGGTTGAACACAATCAGTTCAAAATCGCGGAGCAAAAGATGCCCGTTAAATTCCGTGCCAAAAAAATGCAAAGGGTCGCGCCAATGCGGAATGCCCTCGTAACTGTCCGCACCCACCAAAAGGCGAAAATGAACATCTGGGAATTCCTTCTGAAGTTCCGTCATCGAAACATAGGATCCGCGGTAATCACCCATTTTTAGTTCCGATTCCGAAATGCAAATACGAGGATCGCTGCCCACTACTAAATCTAGCATCGCAAGTCGATCTTCCGCAGAAGCAAAAAGCTTTTTATCCCAGCGATCCGGGCTCGGCACAAACCAAAGTTCATCGCACAAATTAAGCTTTAAGCAGAGTTTAGCAAGTTTTACATGATCGCGGTGCACAGGGTCGAAAGCACCGCCAAAAATAGCCACAGTCTTAGTAAACATACACAACAAATCCGAGATTCAACTGCAAACGAGTTCCGTGCACGATCATTTCTTGAATGGGATCGTAATGGGAAAGCACCCAGCGGTATTCCATCTCAGAAACAATCGCAGACATTGTACTCAACTGGAACGTAGCCCCAAGACCTACGCCCCATTCGTTCCACGCAACATCCCCAATACTTGAAAGATTCTTAGCCCGCGTAAAGCTCCCCACGATGTAAGGTTTACCCACGCCACCGAGCGAAGCTGCAAGCTGCGCCGAAAGATCACGGCTTTTGATAGATATGCGTTCGCCGTCATCAGAAGAGCGAGAATAATTGTAAAATCCGCAGCCAAAACGAAGGTAACCCCAGCCACTTAGCCACACGCCCATAAAAGGAGTCATCCGATTAAGCCCCGCGCCATGCGAGCCATCGTCTAATATGCCATAGCCGGATTCTGCAACACCGCCAATGACAACAGGAATCTTCTGTGCCGAAGCGTGGGAAACAAACAAAAGAAAAGCGACTACAAAAAAAAACGGATAAAACCGCATTAGGCAAACACCAAAACCAAAACAAACGCGCAAAGCAGAATATTGGAGAACGCATCTATTTTCATTTGTATAAAAAGAGGTTTTGAGACATCGGCCTTGGCCATAAGCGCAACCCGGTGAAAACGGTCAGAATAGTAGCACGAAAGGGCAAATTTCAAAAGTACTACGCACAATACCCACGGAGCAAAACCCGCCAAATAAGCAATCGTCGCATAAGCAACCGTCAGCACGGCATTCTGAATGACATTGGAACGGCGAAGTCCGTCCGTAGGCTCGTCTATATCCAACAAAATCTTACGAAATTCGATAATCTTCTTTTGCAGTGAACCATAACTATCGATAAGACGCGCCGCACTATACCCGAAAACGAGTACAGATGAAAGAATCAATAAACGTGAAAAAAAAGGAATCATCCTCTTTAATATATAAAATAGAAAGCAAGGCCTGTTAACATCCTACCCACTTCCGTGCCGTCTCCAGGCTCCAGCCCTTGCGATTAGCATAATCCACAAGTTGATCTTCACCGATAGGCCCCACACTGAAATAAACGCTCTTCGGATGCGCCAGATAATAACCGCAAATCGCATTTTCTGGAATCATCATAAACGAATCCGAAAGTTCAAGTCCGATCCGTTCCTTCACTTGCAAGGCTTCCCAAATAGGAAGTTTCTCCGTATGATCCCGGCATGCAGGGTAACCGGGAGCAGGTCGGATCCCGAACGGTTTGTGAAATGGAAGAACATACCCCCAATATGAAAACATTACATCGCGGTGCAGTTTTTCCGAAAAAGCCTCAGTGAGCCGTCCCGCAAGGAAATGCAAAAGCATTGCCGAATAATCATCCCCCGAACGCCGGAACAAGTCAGCCGCCTCTTTCACACCAAAGCCCACCGAAAGAGCAAAAAGCCCCATAAAATCTATTTCGTGCGGAGAAAGATAATCGGCAAGGCTCTTGAGCGTACCATTATTCTCAGCCTGCTGTTGGCGCAAAAATTCAATCTTGACCTGAGAAGTCTCCGCAAAAAGTACAATTTCTTCACCATTGCGTTTCACCGGGAAAATGCCGAATACAGCACGGGCTTCAATTAATTTATCACTAACAATGCGATTTAAAAACGACTCTGCATCTGTAAAAAGTTTTCGTGCGGCCTCAGCTTTTGGAGTATCACCCTCCAGAATCTGCGGATATCTTCCGGGAATAGCACATGCAAAAAAGAGTCCATTCCAATCGATGAAGGGCACGAGGGTCTCCAGAGGAACGGCCTTCAACACCTGAACTCCAGAAACATTCGGGGGAGGAGAATGAGGCCAGCGATTTTCACAAAGGACGCACATCAGTGGGAAATGTAGATATAACACAATGCAAGCGGCAAAAAAGCATTTCAATTTATCAATCTTTTTTTCCGGAGTTAAAGTCTAATTTACTGAAGGTAAAAAGTTTAGGACCTGAATTTTTCAATGAATCTTCAATACGGAAAAGATCTTTGCCATGTGCTTATTTTGTCCGAGGAAAAACACATAAATATTGGTAAAAGGCCTCCATCAGGAAGAAAAATCGGGCTAGGCCTCCGAGATTCCGGCTCTGGGGCCGGAATGACTGCAGTGAGCACAGCCGTCAACCAAGTCACTCTGGACGATAGATCCGGAGTCTTGACGATAATCTTCAAGCTTTTTTCAAGTAGATCCGGAGTCCTGGCGATAACTTTTCACGTTTTCCTCTTTTTCTGCATGGCGGTTGAAGAAGGGGAGCGCAATGCGGAAAGGTTTCTGTCAGGAAGAAAGATGATTCTAGGCCTCCGAGATTCCGGCTCTGGGGCCGGAATGACTGCAGTGAGCACAGCCGTCAACCAAGTCACTCCGGACGATAGATCCGGAGTCTTGACGATAATCTTCAAGCTTTTTTCAAGTAGATCCGGAGTCCTGGTGATAACTTTTCACGTTTTCCTCTTTTTCTGCATGGCGGTTGAAGAAGGGGAGCGCTAAGTAGAAAGCCTTCCGGTGAATAAGAATTCTAAAACATTTAAAAACTTGTTAAAATTTCAACATTAATATTTATTAACAAATTAAAGAAACAAATAAACTTTATATTTAATCTGTGGTCTGTGTTGGAGTCAATATGAAAAAATTTCTTATCTGGCCTTTTTCGGCATCTGTTGCTTTTGCCGCCCCACCTGCTACGCTTTCCGGCTGGAACTTGATCTTTGAAGACGAATTCGATGGAAAAAGTCTCGATACAACGAAATGGAACCCTACATACAATTGGGGGCATACCCATAACCACCGCGCCTATTGCGTAGAAGAAAACGTTTCCGTTTCGGACGGCAAACTCATCATCAAAGGCGAGGCAGAACGCAACCCCGATGCACCGCAAACCACGACGAGCGGCGGAAAGACCTACTCACTAGATTATACTTCTGGAGCAATCGATACCCGTGGCAAATTTGAAACCCAATACGGCTACATCGAAGGCCGTTTCAAAGCGCCCTCACAACTAGGGACTTGGCCCGCCTTTTGGATGCTTCAAGACGGATGGCCCCCAGAGATTGACATCCTTGAAATTCCCCACGAACGCACAATCCACCACTATTACCTGCACTACACAGATCCGACCTGGTACAGTTCCAACGGCTCCGCTTGGGATCACGAAGCTTCCTTCGGCGGCACGCACAGCGGCGCAGACAAATCAGCGGACTTCCACAATTACGGAATTGAATGGGACGCAAACAACTTAAACTTCTATTTTGACGATGCAAAAATAGCCTCCTACAATCGCCCCACGGAAATCAATCAAACCAAAGCGATGTACATT
>Ga0172378_10002505_pt1 | contig 17226 bp, 15 predicted proteins | sample GrowelOW332metaG_FD_119755 | JGI IMG/M metagenome (GOLD analysis project Ga0172378, IMG submission 119755) | Groundwater microbial communities from an aquifer near a municipal landfill in Southern Ontario, Canada - Pumphouse #3_1 metaG | ecosystem: Environmental > Aquatic > Deep subsurface >... | reverse complement strand
TACCGGCAAACCAGAAAAGCGATTAGCCGCCTTAGATCGAACGGCAGATTTATATATCATCAACCGCGAAAATGTGGTGTGGTTAGCCGAGCTTTATAAAAAATTGTGGCCATTTAAAACGGTGGTGATTGATGAGTTATCAAGTTTTAAATCATCTAAGTCAAAGCGGTTCAAAGCCCTACGGAAAGTTCGGCCGTTGATGGATCGCGTTATCGGGCTAACTGGAACGCCAGCGCCCAACACGCTAATGGATTTATGGCCGCAGATTTATTTACTAGATAGCGGCGAAAGGTTGGGCAAGACGATCACGACTTTTCGAAATCGATATTTTTACCCAGCATCATCATCGGGGCATATTGTTTATAGCTGGGCACTTAAGCCCGGCGCTGAGGACGAAATTTATAATGCCATTGCTGATATTTGCGTCAGCATGAAGGCCAAAGACTACCTAGAGCTGCCGCAACGAGTCAATCAGACCGTGTCTGTGGTCCTTAAACCAAAAGAGCGGCAACAATACCATGAGCTGGAAAAGTCGTTAGTACTAGAGCTTAACGGGGCTGAGGTGATGGCAGCTAATGCGGCAGTCTTATCAAATAAACTACTGCAAATGGCCAACGGAGCAATTTATGATGATGATCATAAAGTACAACGTATACACGACGCAAAACTAGATGCTTTAGAGCAGATTATTGAGGAGGCTAATGGCCAGCCGGTGTTGATTTTTTATCAGTATAAACACGACCTTGACCGGATTAAGCAGCGACTACCTTTAGCCCATCAATTGCAGACGGGCGATGTCCAAAAGTGGAATCACGGCGAAATACCGATCATGTTAGCCCATCCGCAGTCGTCGGGTCATGGCCTTAATTTACAGCAGGGCGGTCATATTATTGTCTGGTTTAGCCTAACTTGGTCTTTAGAGTATTATCAGCAGGCCAATGCCAGACTTGACCGACAAGGCCAAACCAAGCCGGTGACGGTCTACCACTTGGTCGCAAAAGACACTCTTGACGAAAAAGTGATGGACGTTTTACAGAGTAAGGCAGCAGGGCAAGACAATCTTTTAAATGCAGTCAAAGCCCAAATTAAAAATGTGAGGAGAGAATTGAATGGCTGAATTATCTAAGGCGGCTTTGGCTTGGTTGGACGATGAGTATATGCGATACTCTAAAATTGATCATGACATAGCTGTCCGTAAACTGGAGTTAGAGCACCCGTGGAAGCCCCATGATGATAATATCGGAGGCGGTCGATCAAGCGTTATCAGTCGCCCACAGGAAGGCATTATCCTAAAGTATGATGCAGATAAGGTGATCAGTCGGTTGATGCAGTTACAGTGTGATGTAGAGGCCGCAAAACAACGTATGGATCCAGAGCAAGAAGAAATATTTAACTACCGATACGGTGACAACTATTACGATTGGGACACAATCGGGGTAAATATGCACTACGCACACACGCCGATGTACCGCAAGCGATATAAGCTTTTAGCTTTGTTAGCGGAAGAAAAAGGGCTTATTTAGCAAAGTGGTACTAGAATTGGTAGTAATACCAACTAAAATGCGATAAATTAGTATTGTCAAAAGTAACCAAGTGATACAGTTAAGTCCAACTTAGGGACGTAGTTAACCAAAAACTTAAAAAACGTTTCAATCGCGAGTTCTAAGTTAGACTTAACAACCTCCTTCCAAAACCAATTTTTGACAACCTTCTTTCTTTAGGAGCGCCCAGCAATCAGTATTGGGCGTTCTTTTTATTACATAATTTAGCCAAAAAATGAGGTGAATAAGTATGGCAATGACAAAAGCACGGCAGATTTTCGCTGACGAATATATCAAAGATTTAAATGGCACCAGAGCTTATAAGGTGGCTTACCCTAACGTTAAAAAGGATACGGTAGCAGCAACCAATGCAGGACGCTTGCTTAGAATTGCTGAGGTTAAAGCCTATATTGACGATCAGCTTGAAAAGATGCACACGGAACGTTCGGCTGATGCACAGGAAGTCCTTGAGTATTTGACCTCCGTTATGCGCGGTGAGCAAAAAGAACAGACCCTGATCGGTATGGGCGACTTAGGCCAGGAAATTACTGATATTGAAGTTGGCGCAAAGGATCGCATAAAGGCGGCTGAACTTTTGGGCAAACGTCACAGCTTATTTACCGATAATGTCAATCTTAATTCCGGCGAAATCAGGATCACAATTGGTGGTGATGACGATGGCAATTAGCATCGACATCCCTAAACCAGATAAAGTTTTTACTAAACAAATATTCGGCCATTTAACTGATTACAGTCACCCCGTGGAAGTTTGGTATGGTGGTGCGAGTTCGGGAAAGTCACATGGTGTGGTTCAAAAAATGATATTAAAAGCGTGCAAGCAGTGGAAGTATCCACGGCGCATGCTTTTTTTGCGTAAAGTTGCCACCACAATTAAAAAAAGTATTTTTCAGGACGTCCTAGATTGCTTATCAGCGTTCCAGTTGCTCCCATACTGCAAGGTCAATAAATCTGATTTTGAAATCAGACTACCCAACGGTGCACAGATTTTATTTGCAGGCATGGACGATCCAGAAAAAATTAAATCAATAAAGGGTATTTCTGATGTCGTGATGGAGGAAGCTACCGAGTTCACACCGGAAGATTTTATGCAGTTGCGTATCCGGCTTCGTGAGGCTAAACATTTACAACGGCAATTGGTGATGATGTTTAATCCAGTCAGCAAAGCCAACTGGGTCTTTAATCAGTTTTTTATTGCGGAGCCGCCTAAGGGCACCGTGATTTACCAAAGCACATATAAGGATAACCAGTTTTTAGACCAGGCGACACGGGATACGATTGAGGAGTTGGCCAGCACTAACCCAGCCTATTATCGGATATATGCCTTAGGCGAGTTTGCAACGCTAGATAAATTAATCTTTCCACGTTACAAAAAACAGGTCGTTGACCGTGAGCAACTACGGCGCATCCCTGATTATTATGGCCTTGATTTTGGTTATGCCAACGATCCGTCCGTTTTGATCCACGTAAAGCTAGACCTTAAGCAGCGGCGGCTTTATATCCTTGACGAGTATTCAAAATCGGGGATGTTAAATAATGAGATTGCTACAGTGATCACCTCTTTTGGCTATGCCAAAGAGATCATCACGGCTGATGTGGCCGAACGGAAATCGATTGCTGAAATTCGGTTGCACGGTATTCCGCGCATTAGGCCATCCCGAAAAGGTAAAGACAGCATTTTACAGGGTATTCAGTTTATGCAGCAGTTCCAGCTGATAGTTGATGAGCGCTGTACACATACGATTGAGGAGCTAGAAAATTACACTTGGCAAAAAGACCGCAAGTCGGGTGAGTATGTTAATAAGCCAGTGGATAGTTTTAACCATTGCATTGACGCGATTCGTTACGCGATTGAAACTTCAATGCGCCAGCATATGGATGTTAATAAGACACTGCAAATCTTAAATAAATATGGACTAGGTAGGTGATCAGATGACAAGCTTTTTAGGACGTGAGCGCTTTGACCAAAACGCTAACGCAGTATTTCAGTATGACCCAGATAAATTCAACAAAATGGAGCTGACAGGTGGCGATTTTAAATCCGTTCTCGGCTTATTTATCCGTAAGCATTTAACTGAGCAAGTACCACGTTTAGAGGAGCTTAAGCGTTATTACTTACACGATAATGCGATCCACCGTCGTGGTGCTAAGAGCAACCCTGATCAAGCGGATAATCGCATTGCTAGTGCCTACGCACAGTATGTGACTATTTTTATGCAGGGCTACATTTTAGGTAACCCCGTAAAATATGAAAATCAGAATAAAGACTTGACTGATAAGATTACCGATTTTAACGCGGTCAATCATATCGATTATCACGACTCACTGATTGAGACCGACTTAAGTATTTATGGTCGGGCGTATGAGCTTATTTGTCTTGATGAGCAGGCGCGCGAACGGGCGATTAAGCTGCAACCCGAAAATACGTTCGTGGTTTACGACAACTCAGTAGACCCTAAGCCATTGTTCGGCGTCCGCTATTATCCGTTGGGCTTAGCCGATGATATTGAGTATCACGTTGAGGTTTATGCGGCTAAGACAAATGTTACTTTTACCAGTAAATCCTCAAACTACGGTGCCCTATCTGAGGGTATGGAAACAGCAGTTGAATTTACTGAATGCCAAATCAACGAATACCAAAACAACGATGATCGCATCGGTGATTATGAGAATGTGCTGGATAACATTGATGCTTATGATTTATCCCAGTCAGAACTGGCTAACTTTCAACAAGATAGTAATGATGCTTTACTGGTGATCAAGGGTAACCCGTATACTGGCACCACGACACCAGAATATCAGACTGACTCTGACACAGGTGAGTACACACGCGACCATCAGGGCGAGCTTATCCCAATTGATAACTCGGAGACTGATGTTTTAACCCAGATGTTAAAAGCGCATATCCTTGTTTTAGATGACAACCCAAACCCTGACGGCGCCCAGCCTGATGCGGCTTGGCTGATTAAAAGTTATGACACCGATGGCAGCGAGAAGTATAAGCAACGCATCGTTGATGATATTTTACGTTTTACTTTTACGCCGGACACCAACGACCAGAATTTTGCTGGTACTCAAAGCGGCGAAGCCATGAAATATAAATTACTGGGCAATGATAATCTCCGAAAAGTTAAAGAGCGCTTGCTGACAGCCGGCTTTTTACGGCGGTTGCAAATTGCTAGTAATACGTGGGGTGTAAAGGGTACCGCAATCGCTGGCATCGAGTCAACGACGGTTACATTTACACCTAATCTGCCTGAGGATAAGTTGCAACAGATCACAATGGCCACCGCGATTGACGGCATTGCCTCCAATGAGACGGTCTTAGGCTTGATCAGTGATATCACAGGTGTGGACACCAAGACCGAACTTAAGCGGATCAAAAAACAGCACGAAGAAGCCGCAGCCGAGTTTGACACTGGCTATCCCGATCCAAACGCACAGCCAAAAACGGAGCCTGAAAAAGTAGGTGACGACAATGCCAAACCAGCCAAATAGTCAAGCCTATTGGGTTAAAAGGGCTGCCGGTATTATGGCTAAGCTGGATAAAACTGATGCGGCCATTACTGCCGCTTTACTGAGTACGTTAAAAGCGGCAAAGGAAGAAATCACTGATGATCTAGCTAGCATTATCCAGCGTTACGCTGATGATAACGGACTGACTTATCAGCAGGCCAAAAAGCAGGCCTATAAGGCCGATTTAAGCCAATATGTCAGTGAAGCTAATAAGTACCGACAGGCGCATGATAAAGACCCAGAAGTCCTTAAACGGCTTAATACGGACTACTTTGCGAGCCAAGTATCGGTGTTGGATCTACTACGAGCACAGATCGATTTTGCAGTGACTAAGCAAACAGTAAATTTTAATAACGCATTTACAGCTTATTTAAAAAAGACTGCTGCGGAAGTTGATAAAAGAATGGCTGAGGGCTTTGCCAATAGCACTTTAAATACGAGTGCCGTTAAAGCGATACTCGCTAATGAGTGGTCTGGGGCTAACTATTCGCAACGAATTTGGCGAACGATGGATCAGATGGCTGATAAGTTAAAAGACAGCATCACGACTGGTTTTATCCGTGGTTATGGTACCCGTGATACTGCCCGTAAGTTAAGACCTTTTGTCCGTGATGTGGACAGCACTGTTAAAACGATGAAGTATGTCACAGAGCGATTAGTTAGGACTGAGTCCACTTATGTGGCCAACCAAGCCATGGCTAGTCGATACAAAAAAGACGGCATTGAAATGTATGAGTTTATTGCTTTTATCGATGATCGTACCAGTAAAATCTGTAAATCACTTAATCATAAGGAGTTTGAACTTGATAAATTTGAGCCAGGCGAAAACGCGCCACCAATGCATCCCCACTGCCGGTCTGTGACGGCACCGGCGCTAAGCGAATTGAGTAAGTATGATAAATATCTTAAGCCAGCCACGGCTGATAAGTATAATGCGATCCATAAACAGCCATGAGCTGTTTTTATTTTGCCCTTTACAGTTTGGGGCGTTAAATATTAAGCTGTTTCGCCGCCGGGCGTAAAACGAGTTTCGGTTGCCCGCCGATAAGGGCAAGGAGTTTTGAAAATGACTGAAAACGAACCGCTAAAGATGAATTTACAATTTTTTGCTGACCCGAATGCTGACCCAGCGCCAGAACCGGCTGACCCGAACACTGATCCAGTTGACCCCAATGCCGACCCCGAGGGCGGTAATGTAGAACCCGAAGAAAAGACGTTTACACGCGATGATATCGGTAAAATGATTGCCGCTGAGAAAGCCAAGTGGGATAAAACAGCAGTAGAACAGCTGGAAGAGGCTAAAAAATCTGGTCTAACTGAGGGCGAAAAGCGGGCTAAGATGAGTGCTAAAGAACGCGAGGACGCCGCTACTAAACAGCGCGAAGAGGCTTTATCTCAGCGTGAACAAGAACTTAATCAACGTGAATTGACTGCTACAGCAAAAGACGAACTGTCTAAAGCGGGTCTACCCCAGTCATTTTTAAGCATGGCGCTTGGCGCAGACGCCGAAGCAACAGCGGAAAACGTCAAAGCCTTAAAAGTAACATATGATGAGGCCGTTAACACCGCAGTCACTGACCGGTTAAAATCGCCATTACCTAAAGCAGGCAATGGTGCTGCCGGCAGTGATGATCCATTTGCGGCGAAAATGGCAAAATACGATTAATAATAGAAAGAGGTAGAAAATAATGGCAACAGAAAATAATAACCAAGCTGTCCGCACTTATCAACCACAGCTAAAAAAATTGCTCCAAGCTGTCTATCAAAAACAGGCTTACTTCCGCGAATTTTTTGGCGGCGGCTTAGAAGCCTTAGATGGCGTCACTTTTAACGAAAAAGCATTTAGCTTAAAGACTTCCGATATCCCATCTGTGATCAAAACCGGTGACTTAAAGGAAGCGCCAGCATACAGCACAGATGCAAATATTGCATTCGGCACCGGTACTAGCAACTCTAACCGTTTTGGTGACCGGACTGAAATTATCTATGACGACACGGACGTTAATTACAGCTGGGGTTGGACTTTCCATGAAGGCATTGACCGTCATTCAGTTAACGCTGATCTAAATGCGGCTGTGGCTGATCGTTTAGACTTGCAAGCACAGGGTAAAGTCCAAATGTTTGATGATGCTGGCGGCAAGTTTATCTCGGCTAGCGCGGGCACAATCATGACATTAGCTGATTTAACGGCGGATAACATTACTAAGTTATTTAATGATTTAGCCGCTGCTTACGTCAACATGGAAGCTATTGGCACTAAGCTTGCTTGGGTCACGCCAGAAGTCTATAACGCATTAGTTGATCACCCGTTGACAACCTCTAACAAGTCATCTGCTGCTAACATTGACACCAACGGCTTGTTAACTTTCAAGGGCTTTACGATCCGCGAAACACCGGATGCAAAGTTCCAAACTGGCGAAGCTATTTACACGTCTATCGCTGGTGTCGGTCGTCAGTTTACCGGTATTAATACCGCGCGGACGATTGAGTCTGAAAGCTTTGACGGTGTCGCTCTACAAGGAGCTGGTAAAGCAGGCGAGTTTATCTTACCAGCCAATAAAAAGGCTGTGGCTAAGGTCACATTAGGTGCAACGGGGGAATAGTTTCCCCGCCTGAAAATGACGGGGTCCCAACTGACGCCAACACCGTAGCCGAGATTACGGCTTGGCTTGATGCTAATGGCATTGATCATACTGGAGTCACGCTTAAGGCTGATCTATTGGCGCTGGTCACAAAGTGAGGTGAGCTAAATGACTGAGACAACTAATACCGATTTGGAAAAGGTAAAACGCCGCTTAGCGATTGCTGATACAACACAGGACCAGCTATTGACTGATTTGGCTGAGGACAGTAAAGCCCAGCTTGATGCTTATCTTAATCAGGACGGCGGCATACCGGTAACCTTGCCAGACCGATTGAGTTGGATCGTTCGTGAGTTAACCATTCGGCGGTTTAACCGCATTGGTGATGAGGGTAAGACAAACGCGGCGGAATCAGACGTGTCCACCAGTTGGGCAGCTGATGATTTAGCCGAGTTTTATGTCTACCTTGACCCGCTACGGTCTAAAATCGGTGGTCGTGGTATTGCGAGGTGGATCTAATGCGCTATGATGACCGAGTCCAGATTATCCGTGTCGTTAAAAGCTCCGGCTATTTGGGTGATGAGATCGAAAAGGAGCTGCCACCGGAAACGGTCGTCTGCGCAATCAGTGGCTTAACTAACTCGGATAAGCAGACCTATTTTAAAGATCAGTATAAGGTGGACGGCTTTAGAGTCCACCTGCAAGGGCCACCCGATCAGTATGATGGGCTTAAATATGTGATCAGAGATGGGGTTAAACACGAATTTGCTGGTCGACGGATTTTACGTAATAGTCTGGTGGTGATCGTAGGATGAGCAGCGCGATAAAAATGAAATTTAAGGGCCTTGATGCCTTTATCTCTGGCGTTGAGAAACAGCCCAAAAAGATCCAAAAAGAGATCGACGGCGCGATCTGGGAAACCGCCCAACGAGTAGAACGGGCAGCTAAGCTTAATGCACCCGTGGATACCGGCTATTTACGACAAAACATCGTTGCTAAAAAGACCGGTAATTTAACCGCGCGGGTTGACTCTTTTGCCTTTTACTCATTTTATCAAGAGTATGGCACACGCAAAATGGCGGCACAGCCGTATTTTCGGCCAGCTATCAACAACGAATATCCAAGGCTGTTTTTAATCTGTCAGTCAATTGTTAATAAGGGGGTGCTGTAAATGCACTCACCAATGACAGAGTTTTTAAAACAAATTACTACGGGTATCTCCGCTTTGGGGGTGCCCGTTAAGTTTAGTTTGCCCGGTCCCGAAGTCCCAGAGCCCTTCGTGGTGATTGGACCGCATTTTGATAACGACGACAGTACACCAAAAATGGGACGAGCAATTGTCACAACAGAAATGCAGATGGATCTATTTTATCCGATAGATGCAGATGTGGCCGAATTTGAGGACAGGGTGACGCAGATTAAGGGTGCAGTACAGCCGGTCAAAGCAATTTCAGTCAGCACCAGTGAGGATAATACAATTGGTCGAACAACGCGACGGGCTCTATTTCAAATAACAAAAATAATTCAATAATGGAGGTAATTTAAATGGTAGATACACTAGCAAATAATGGCGTAGAAACCCATACCGGCAAAGCTATGCTGGCCAAAAAGGTTTGGTATTTTATCCAGCCAACATCATTACCAGTTGGCAGCAAGGCGATTTTACCAGCTTACCAAACGGAGGGCGACACAACTATCGGTGGTGACTCAGTCGACGAACAGACCAAAATGGGTCGCATCACAATGCCATCGACCAACGAAGATAGCATCGAATTGACCCAGTACTTTGTGCCGGGTGATCCAACAGCCGACTATTTAGTTAAGGCAAAGCATGACGGACACCAAGTTAAAGTTTGGCGTGTGTTAATTGATGAGGCTTTAGCTAAAACTGAGGGCGATTACAAAATTTATCCGGCAATGTTTGGCTACGGTGTGCCAGATGAAGTTGATTTATCTGACGGCGACGATTTAGTTGAGGCTAATTACACGCTTAACATTTTGGATAAATTAAAAGATGGCACTTTCCCGCTTACTGATGCCGATTTAGCAGCATTAGAACAAATTTACGCATACGAACGTCCTGGTGAAACTACTGGTGACTTTGGCGACGCGGTAGCAACTGAAACACCAGCAGAAGGATAATATATTTTCGGTCGCCTAAGAAATTCACAATACCTAAATGGGGCGGCTTTGAGGAGGAATTATAAAAGATGGAATTTAAAATTGGTGCAAAAACCTATGAAATTAAATTTAGTTATAATGCACTGTTTAAGGCTAACAAAGAATATTCCGAAGTTTCAGACAAAGGCGAATCAATGAATAATGGCGCCGCTAATCTATTTACACGACTTATCTCGAATGATGATACCGTGTTATTTGATATTTTAAAAATTTTCGCGGATAAAAAGACCTCAGACGAAAAATTGATAGACGCCGTAGATGATTTGACCAAAGATGGTGATGATATCGAGGCTGTCCATGCCGATTTAGTTGCGGAGCTTAAGGAAAGTGGTTTTTTCTTGCGCGCGATCAAGGCATACGAGAAGACCTTGAACAATGGTCTGGAGATGCTGAAGGGCAAGGAACAGACCGAGGACACCGAAAACAGTATCATGGTAGTCCAGCAGCAGTTGACATTATTGCAAGAAAATCTTTAATCATTGCGTGTTCTCGTAATGGCTTTTTTGACTTTGACAAAGCGCTGGATAGCTATGAATGGGAACTACGGGCAATCTTAGAGGGTTGCGCGCTACGATCACTTGATGAGCAAGAGCGCTTAGCTAAGTTAGCGGCGGACATAGGTTACTTTAATAATGCTAAAAAGCCTAAGTTTAAAAAGATTTTTAACAAGGTCAGCGAAGAAAAGCGCATCAAAGCCATTTTTGATGACCAGCCAAAGCCGAAGCCTAAGGGCAATAAGCAAAAAATGTTAGCAGCGTTAAACCATTTTAACGGAAGGGGGGTAAATCAGTGAATAAAGAAATCTGGGCAATGATTGGCGCCGATATTAGTGGCTATCAAAAAGCGATGGGCGAAATTACCAACTCGACTAAAAATGCGATGAGTAATGCCACAACCGCTGCGGCGGCTGGTGGGCAGACTATGGTCAATCGCGTGTCATCTATTCTAGGCAGCATACCAAGCGCCGTGGGTAAAGTGATGGCACCAGTTGCCAGTACGATTGGTAATGCTTTTAACAAGGCTAGCTCGTTAGTGCAGTCGGTAATGGCTAACATTGCCAATAAAATACCCAGTCCCATAAAAAATGTGATGGGCGGACTTAAAGGCATCGTTTCCAACGGTTTCCAGTCTGCTTTTAATGGTGCCAAAGCCATTGTTACCTCAGTGGCCAACAGCTTGCCAGCGCCAATCACAAGCGCAATGAACCGAATTGGCTCTACAGTCAAAAGTGTTGGTAGTCAAATCCCTGGTGTTTTTCGTAGCGCATTTTCTGGGCTTGGCGGCATCGCATCAAGTGCGATATCTGGTGTAAGTGGCGCTTTTAGTAAAATCACTAGCGCCGCATCAGCTATGGCCAGTGGTGTAAAAAATGCTTTTGCTAAAGTCAATTCAGCGCTACAGGCGACTCGCGAAAAAATCAAGCAAACCGGCGAACAGATGCAGCAGAGCGGTCAAAAAATGACCGAGGCAGGAGACAGTCTTAAATCTATCTTTGCCCCAGCCGCTGTTGCAGTTGGCGGTGCGTTTGCTGGTGCCGCGACTAAGGCGGCAAGCTTTGAAGCAAAAATGAGTAATGTTAAGGCCTTAACCGGTGCTACCGGTGGCACAATGACCAAGCTTAAGGATTTAGCCATGGACATGGGCGCCAAAACAGCATTTAGCGCTAACGAGGCAGCCGATGGTATCGCAGAGCTGGAAAAAGCTGGGGTATCGACATCGGATATTATGCACGGTGGGTTAAAAGGTGCCTTAGATTTAGCCACTGCGGGCGAGTTAAGTTTGAGCGATGCAGCGGAAATTGCATCGACGGCGTTGAATGCGTTTAAGTCAGATAACCTATCCGTAACCGACGCCGCCAATCAATTGGCCGGTGCCGCAAATGCGTCGGCAACTGATGTCCATGAGTTGCAATATGGCTTATCCGCTGTGGCACCAGTTGCCGCTGGATTAGGGCTATCCTTTAATGACACGACCGACGCTTTAGCGGTATTTGCCCAGAACGGGTTAAAAGGGTCAGATGCTGGGACGTCGCTTAAGACAATGCTACAAAACTTACAACCTAGCACTAAAACGGCCATGGCAGAAATGCAGAAACTTGGTATTGTCACTAAAGATGGGTCTAATCGCTTTTTTGATGCTAAAGGCAACATCAAGTCAATGTCGGAAGTTTCAGAAATTTTGAAAACAAGTATGAAGGGCTTGACTAAGCAACAGCAACAGGCAGCCCTAAAAACGATGTTCGGGACTGACGCTGTCCGTGCTGCTACCATCGCGTCTAAAGAGGGCGCAACTGGCTTTGATAAGATGCAAAAATCAATCAGCAAGGTTACAGCGGCGGACGTGGCAAAAGAAAAATTAAACAACTTAAAAGGTGCCATCGAAACCATGAAAGGCAGTTTAGAAACTGCTGGTATCTCGGTTGGGACTAAGTTTTTACCATCACTTACAACTATTGTTAAAGGCATAACTAAAGTGATCGATGCCTTTAATAAGCTGCCCAAGAGTACCCAGGGGACAATTGTAAAAGTTGTTGCCGCGTTTGGTGCTATTGCTGGCGCGGGTGCTGGCTTAGGGGTCGCTTTAGGCGCTATTGGTAAATATCGCACCGCCATTGGTACGCTGGAAAAAGCATTCCCGCTACTGGGTAAAGCCGTTCACTTAATGACGTCGCCACTGGCGGCGCTTAAAACTGTTCTTGGCACAGCTGGAACCGCATTTAAAGCCTTAGGTGCCGCAATGGCAGCTAATCCTATAATAGCAATTACCATTGCAATAGCGGCGGTCGTTGCCGCCCTAGTTATCTTTTTTACCAAAACAAAAGCGGGCAAAGAGATTTGGTCAAACTTTGTTGACTGGTTAAAAGGTGCTTGGTCGGGCATGGTGGACTTCTTTAGCGGTATCTGGACAGGTATTACTGAGGGTGCTGCCCATGTTTGGGATAGCGTAAAAGAGGCTTGGAGTGCTGCGGTTGATGCTGTTAAGGGCGTGTGGTCTATTATTACCGAGTTTTTCAGCGGGTTGTGGCAAGGCATTGTTTCTGGTGTAAGCGCGGTTTGGCAAGGTATTGTTACTCAGATGCAGCCAATCACTGATGCAGTTAAAAATCTATGGGGCGCATTGCAAGACTTTTTTAGCGTTTTATGGCAAGCAATTATCAGCTTGGCTAGCACCATTTGGCAAGGCATTGTTGCTATTTTTACACCGATTATTGAGGCGGTAAAAGCCGCGTGGTCAGTTATCAGCGACTTTTTCAGCAGTTTGTGGCAGAATATTGTCGCGGTTGCTGGAACTATCTGGCAAGGTATTGTGGCCGTATTTACGGTGATAATTGAGGCTGTTAAAACTGTTTGGACTGGTATTACCGAGTTTTTCAGTAGCTTGTGGCAGGGTATCGTTACTGCCGCTCAAACCATCTGGCAGAATCTCGTTACTGTTGTCACTACAGTCTGGACAGCGATTAAGACTGTCGCCCAGACTTATATAACCGCCATTGGTACTGTAATTCAGGCGGGCATGACGATTATTACAACCATCTGGCAGACGGTTTGGGACGTGATCAAAACTGTCGTATCTACCATCTGGAATGTGATCAAAACAGTGGTATCGACAGCCATTAATGCAGTAGCCGGTGTTATCAAGGCTATTACTGCCGCCATTCAAGGTGACTGGCAAGGCGCGTGGAACCAGATTAAAGGTGTTGTAACGACTATCTGGGACGGTATTAAAACAGTCGTTACAACAGTGATCAATGGTGTTAAGTCGGTTATCGACTCAGTCATGAGTGGTATTAAGTCGGTAATGTCCACCGCATGGAATGCGATTAAGTCCGTCACATCAACTGTGTGGAATGGCATTAAGTCAGTGGTATCAACGTTAATCAACGGTGTTAAGTCCGTGATCAGCAACACGATGAATGGTATTAAATCAATTGTCAGCAGTATCTGGAACGGTGTGCAATCACTGACATCGAGTGCTTGGAACGCAATTAGATCAACCGTCAGCAACTTAGCCTCTGGTGTTGTCAACGCAATTCAGAGCGTTTGGGGCGGAATTACTGGCTGGGTCAGCAATGTCTGGAGCGGAGTTCAGGGCGCAATCTCTGGTGCACTTAACTTTGATTTGTTCGGCGCTGGTCAAGCAATTATGAACAGCTTTTTTGAAGGCTTGATGAACATGTGGGGTGCCGTTAAAAGTTTTGTCGGCGGCATTGCCACTTGGATATTAGATCACAAAGGGCCAATTAGTTATGACAAGCGATTACTGATTCCGGCTGGTCAAGCAATCATGGGCGGATTTAATAAGTCCTTAATGGCTAATTTTGAGCCAGTCAAAAAGAACGTTGCCAGTGTTGCCGGCATTATCTCGGACGTTATGGCCGAGAATACGGGCAAGCAGGACTATGCTGTCCGTAGCGTTGTGTCCGCCGACGAAACGATGCTGGGGTCACATGTGGCGTCCGGCATCGGCGAGCTTAGTGATGAGGTTGCCGAACAGACAAAACAAGACCCGGTTTTTGAGGTCCACAATGAAATTGTTGGCGATAAGATTTATACAGCAGTCAAATCCAAGGAAGCCCGTAATAGCGATATTAACGGCTTTTTTAATTAGGTGAGGTTAGGTAATGGATATATTAATTGCGGCGCGTGATGGTACGACTAGCGCCACGCTAAGTAGCTTAGGGCTTCGGGTTATTAATTTTGAGGAGTCGCCACCAAGCATTACTCGTAACAATAAAAGCTTTGATGGACGTAACGGGTCGATTGACTACGGTGGTCGGCACACCAGTAAAACGATTAAGGTCAGCGCTTATTATTATGCGACGAATTTGACCGAAGACGAAGCCGTTCAAGAACGTGTTAACGGGCTTTTATCAGGGCTAGATACTTATTATCTGACCCAGAAGCTTAGCGATGCGGATCAATACGGCTATGAGCGCCCAGGTCAAAAATCGGGGTCAATCGCTAGTCCACAAGACACCGAAAGCTATAAACGATTTTTGGTTTATCGTACTGACAATAGTGGACCGGAATTTCAGGGTAAATCTGGTGCCGGCCTACTCAGCAGTTGGACTTTTGAGTTTGCCACAGCGGAATTGCCGTATGGCGAGTCTAAGCCTAAAGATGTGACAGTGGCTAGTGGTCAGTCAGTCCCATATGCAGGGACAGCCGAAAACTCACAACTGGAACAACCTTTTTATTTTGAGGTAACTGCTAGCGCTGCTAGTACAACTGGTTTTAAGCTGACTGTTGATGATCAGGTCTGGGAAGTTCGGACGCCAGTTGTTGCCGGCGACGTTTATAAAATTGCGGGAATGAGTAATTTTCGCGGCACCCAGAATATCAATGATGATACCAATTATGGCTATTTTATCCTAAAACCAAAGCAACCCAATAAACTAGCGTGCAGTATCATGGCACGGATAGTCGTTAAAAATCTTAAAAACTTGTACAGATAGAGAGGTGATAACAAATGATTAGATTTTATGACGTTGCCAATACCGCACATTTGGCGCAAGCAACACTCAAACGCACGACTGGTGTTAATGGTAGCAAAACTTTAACCGGTGAGATTGTTGCTGGTGCTGAGGTGATCAGTGGTATTGATCAAGGCTGGTCACTGGTATTTGACGGCGAGTCTTACGTTATCACCTATGCTAAAGTAAATGATCAGACAACCACTGTTGAGTTTGACGCCATTCAGAAATTTTTCTGGGACTTCGCAAAAACCGGCTTTTATGAAGAGTGGAATGGCAGCCACAGTTTTGAAGCCTATCTCGTTGCGTTGTTTAAAGACACCAATTACGAGTTTGTGTTAGATGCTGATATCGCGGCGTTTGAAAAGCAAAACTGGGGTCTTAAAAATCGGTTAACGTTGTTTAACGATATTATTAACCAAGCGGAAGTTGAATTTGAATTAATTGGTAATCAGGTCAAAATTATTAAATCAGTCGGTAGTGATCTCAGCAGTATTGTGCGTAAAGGTTTTAACCTAAGCGACATGGTGCGTGAGACATCGACTAGCGGTTTTGCAACTTATGCTAAAGGCTTTGGCGCATATACCGATAGTGAGGACCACACAAAAGGACGGCTGGAAGTTGAGTATAAAAGTCCTTTAGCCGCAACTTATGGCGTGCTAGAAGCTGACCCAGTGGTTGATGAGCGTTACACAATAGCGGACTCGTTGCTTTCCGCCGTTAAATTGGCGGTAGATGACTCAATCTCGATTTCTGTGGATCTAACTATCTATGATTTAAAATCGGCTGACTATCCATACGAGCCACCACAGGCTGGCGATTGGGTCATGGCAATCGATGAAAATATTGGATTTAAGCGGCGCATCAGAATTATCAAGGTTGAGGACGAGTACGATGTTAATGGTCAACGGATCAATTACACCGCCACTTGTGGCGCCTTACCGGTAGCCGCGCAACAAGAACTAGCACAGGCCAACCAAGCCAATAAGGTGGAACGCTTAGAAAGTGATGTTGGCGTAGTTTTAACCAATGCGAACGGATATAACCACAACACCTTTGAGAATAGAGCGCCGGTAGATGGCACTGATTTAGCAACTGAGGGCGATATCTGGTATCAGCAAAATGGTAAAAAAACCACCATGTGGAAGTTTAACAATGGTCGTTGGGAGGTTGCCACCAACGACATGACGGGCGAAGAAATCAAACAGCAGGTCAGTGATGCTTTTGCGGATATGCCTGATTTACAAGCAAGAGTTGCCGCTAATGATGCCAGAGTAGATGCTAACGATGCTAAAACAGATGCCGCAGTTGCCGCCGCTAACCAAGCCGTTGCAGATGCCGGTTTTAGTAAAAATCAGGTAACATTGATCAAGGCGGATATGGCAGATGCACTGACACAGGTCAGCGCTGCTACAGCACAAGTTAACACGGCGGTAAATGCCGCTAATGTGGCAAGTAAAGATGCTAGCAATGCGTTGACCAATGCTGTTACAGCGGTTAAATCTGCTGACAGTGCTTTAGCTAATGCCGCTACAGCAGTTAATACCGCCAACAGCGCGTTAACTAATGCAGCTACCGCCTTAAACACGGCTAATAACGTTAAAACAACGACCAATAATCTGGTGATTAAGGTCGATGATATTGCTGGGACTATTGAGACATTGGCAACATCGGAGACGGTTGATAAATTAACGGGGACTGTTACAACTGTACAAAATCTAGCCCAGCTATCGGCGGACGGCTTAAAGCTTAAAGCTGATACAACAGTGGTCAACGCGATTGATCAAACTGTTAACAAGCAGGGCGCACAGTTGGCGTTGACCGCAACTAAAGCGGAGCTAGGACTTACCCAGACCAATGTTGATAACCTAAAAAAGACAGTCACTGATCAAGGCTTAAAGATAGATGCAACGGC
>Ga0172378_10002504_pt1 | contig 17226 bp, 30 predicted proteins | sample GrowelOW332metaG_FD_119755 | JGI IMG/M metagenome (GOLD analysis project Ga0172378, IMG submission 119755) | Groundwater microbial communities from an aquifer near a municipal landfill in Southern Ontario, Canada - Pumphouse #3_1 metaG | ecosystem: Environmental > Aquatic > Deep subsurface >... | reverse complement strand
TATTGTTATAGAAAATATAGGCAGATGCAGTATATCCATGAGTTTACTAGAATGCTTTGGAATAAAGGTGAACAAGCAGAAAGAGAAAAGAGAGTCGGAATTTGAAATTATTGTGAAGGAGTGGAATGAGAATATGAACGCAGAACAAATAAGAAAATGCAATGAAAATAGTATAGAAGTAATTAATTCTAAAAAAGCAAAAGAAATAATTGAAAAAAGAAATCCTATAGGAAAATTTATAATTGAATATGTTGGCAATATATATACAGGCATAGACAATAGCGGTGGTGATGCATGGACAGAGGATTTTAAAAGTTTTAATAACTGTATAAATTGGTTAAGAGACGAAGATTTAGAAAAGGAAGAGTGCTAAGTTTGTGAAACATAATGTAACTATGCTTTCAGATAATTACATTAAAGATAATGAAATGTTAGCTAAATATGATATGTTATCTGATGTTATAGCTACAATACACAAACAGCCTACTGTAAATTAAGTTCAAAATCCAAAGACTAGATCCATTATGAGAATTAAGGCGAAGGAGAGGAAATGAAAAATGAATAAACTTGATACTCTAATAGAAAAATTTGAAAATGATAAGAGTTGGAATACTTTAGAAAGAGATGGAAGCCATAGGTTTGATAAAGAACTGGTATGGCTTAGAAAAATGGTAGAGCAATATGCTGAAAAACTGAACATGTCTATTGACGATATAGTCGATAACTTTGAAAGCAATAGAGATTATTCATGGCCTAATTATTATCAAGAAGCCAATTTTCCTAATCTTGATAAAGTAGAAAATATAAGCATTTACGAAACACTTGATGATTTTAAGGCTAAAAATAAAAAATTCAAATGTCCTGCTTGTGGAAATGTGTATAGCCATCCAACACAATGCGAACACCGAATAAAAAAAGATGGTAAATGCGATTGGACTGCTGGTGGATTTTTCCGACTAGGACTTCATTATGTTGTTATAAAAGACAAGAGTTTAGTACCTATAGGGATATTTAATCCTGTTAAAGAATAGTTCGCAATCCAAAGAAACTGTGAAGAAAGTAAAGTCATATGAGGACATTGATATATATTCATGTTCTCATATGAAATTCAATTGAGAGGTAAGAACATATGAAAATAATAATAATGAATGGTAACAGAGATACCTGGTACGCAAAGAAAATGGGAAAAGTATATAAAGTACAAGAAATAAGAGATAAAACTTATGCAACTAAAGATGGAGCAATAAGAAAAGAGGATGCGGGAATTATAGAGAGATAGGAGGAACTAAAGATGGACATAATTCCAGGGGAAAAAATTAAGTTTAAAGAACAATTAAATTTATTGGATTTAATAGAAGGTAAAGCAGTTAATGTTGACATTATTAACACTAAAAACTTAAAAGATGATGATCCAGGAACGGAAACATTCGGGTGGCTAGGAAAAAACGGAGGTATAAAAATGTGGGTGGACATTATTCTAGATAGAGCCGTTGAAAACGTAAAAACTCGGCTAAAAAGAATTTCCAAATATGAAAAGCGATGTTGGAATAGAAATAAACTATATGAAAAGAGAATGAAACAAGGGAGGAAAGGTATATGAAATATTTTAAATTTAAAAATCCATATAGTGTAGTTATATCTGCCAAAACAAAAGGGAATGCAGAGTGGATGTATTCAGAATATATTTGTGGAATGGATATTAACACAGAAGTGAAAGAGGTTACAAAAGATGAAGTAATAAAGTTATGGGAAGATGCAAACCAACCACTGCATATGCTTGTGGATTTAATGCAAGAAGAAAATTTAATATTAATAGATGGAGCATTTATATGTTGAGGGAGTGAAGCAATAAGAGTTGCAAATATTATATTAAAAAATATGGAGGAATAAACAATGAACATAATAATACTAAGCATACTTATAGCCATAGCAGTTATAGCCATAAGTACTAGATACGTAAATAATAAAGCTAGAGAAATAGATAAGAAATTAAATAGGGGTGAGTAACATGGGAAAAGCCTGGACTCGGCAGGAAGACGAATTTTTAAAAGAACATATAGGGGAAATACCTTATAAAAAAATAGGAGAAAAAATAGGGAGAACTGAATATGCAGTTACAAATAGAGCTTCTAAAATAAAAAGAAATATGAAAAAGGCAACAACTAAGAAATGGCTTAATGAATATTTGCCACTAGTAAGCTCAACTTTAGGAATAATTAGTATTAAGAAAAAACTTAATATAAGTAAGACAAAAGCAGAAAAGTTGTACAAAAGATGGAGACAAAATTATGTTAATAGAATAGCATAAGGAGGACTTGAATGATAGATAAAGAAATTTTTAGAAAAACAGAAGGTAGGATCTATAGATATTATGATAATTTAAAGAACATAGAGAAATTACAATATAGATGCATGGTGTTAGAAAAGACTAAGGAGCAATTAAGGCAAGATATAAGAAATAACAATGTAAATATAGAAACAGAACTAAATATGGGAATAAGCTATTCAGAAAAAGTCCAAAGTTCTTCATTGGGAGTAAGTTATGCAGAGCAAGAAACCATTAAACAAATAGATAAACTAATGGAAGAATGTAAGGACACTAGGAAACAGATATTAAAACTTCATGCGAGGATAAGAAAAGCTAAAAATGAAAATGCAGAAATGGAATATATAATTGGAATTTTAGGTACTCAATATAGATTAATAGCAGAAATGAAATATAAAGACAAGTTAAGTCTAGAAAAAATAGGATTAAATCTAAATATGGACAAGAGTACTGTTAGTAGAACTAGAGAAAGAATAGTAGAAGATGTTAGCAAGTTATTGAATTTATAAAAAGTGTGCAACAAAACCGCAACAAAGTCGCAACGAAAGTATTAAATATACATGTTAGAATAGTAGTATAGAAAACTATATATGTATTATACTGAATCGTTACAGCAGGGATTACTGTAACAGGCAAGTACGCACTACTTGCCAAAACATTAAATAAAGAAGGCACTTACTTAATTGTAGGTGTCTTCTTTATTTAATGTTTCAATGGCTCAGTGAACTCCATACGTCTGAATTGCAGACGTACGTTTCTTATTATAGCGATAGTAATGTTAAGTTTAATACTATCACTATGGTAAGAAACAAGGAAATTAATTTTAAATAAAATTTCTTTCCCACGGAGTTCACCTCCTATTTATTAAATTTTAAACAAAAAGTATTGTAAAAATACTTTTTGTTATAATAGCTTCTAATGTTATTTAAATGAACATTAAACATATTATAGCATAAGCTTTTTAACATTTTAACAAGTAATTTATGGGAGAAAATTCAAAAAGGGAGTGAAAGGTGTGAAAGTAGAAAAGATAATAAAGACACAACCAGATATAAATAAACAGTTGAATGAAAATAGAAAACAGAATGAGAAGAAATCCAGGAGAGGTAAAGAGCACCTCTCTTTTAATGATGTTATGGAACTTATGCGGCATGATAGTTACAAAAGACATAGAGGAGCTATAAGACAAAAATAAACGTTATAAAATAAAGGAAAACCCCCTAATATGTAGAAGTAACCAACAACACGTATATTAGGGGGATTAAAGTATGAGTAATGAACTTAAAAATTTAACTGTTAGATATATTAGTAAATGTGATGATGTGATTAAAAGCAAAAGCGAGGAACAAGCGAAACAATTACAAATCCAAATTATTTCTGCGTATGAAAATTTAATAAAAAATATTTCGTCTAATTTAACATATGATTTTCCTGATTTCAATGGAAGTGGTTATATATATAGAGCTAGCTATTTGAAAAACATAGGAATATTAAAAAGTAAATTAGAAGCATTTTCTACTAACATAAGTGATTTACCAAAGACAAAACTTAATGGTAAAGAAATAATAATAACAAATAATAACACAAATAATAATACAAATATAAATACAAATAATTTAGAAGTTATTTTTAAACAAGCGAAAGAAAATATTAACAAGGATGAATCATTATCAGAAGAAGAAATAAAAGAAATATTAGAAAAGATTGATGAAATAGAAGAAGTAAGTAAATTAGATGAAGCTAGGAATAAAAAATGGTTTAAGTTAAGAAATTTAATGAATTGGTTGGGCACTAAGGGTGTAAACATAGCAATTAATATATTGCCATTAATTACAGAAATTCTTAAATTTAATGATTAGGCTTAGGCATATAATTAGATGTAATGATTTTAAGAGCTCTTAATAGGTCCTCTTTTACACAGGAGGTAATTATGGATAAAAATATTATAATTTTAATAAAATTCGTAGAAGAATATGAGCATGCTAAGATGGCTCAAGAAGGTAAATTATATATGAATCCAATAGGAGGTTATACAGAATTTAAAGAGAAAGTAATTGATTTAAGAGAAGATAAAAATGAAGGGATATGCCAAAATTATCAACCTAATAAAAGCAAATTAATTATTAATAATACACTAATAGACCCTAAGGATATTGTAGGACCTATTAAAGTAAATATGAATAAAGATTTAAGAAAACATGTATACTGTATGTATTCATTGTATTTTCAAGGTGGTTGCATATCAGATAAAGATTTAATTATTGATAAAAAAGTTAAAGGATTTGGGGATTGGTTTTTATTAATAACTAATGTAAGTGAATTTTTTAAAAGGTTAGACAAAAAGTTAAAAACTCTTAACATAAGTGCTAAAAGAAAGTTAGTAGAATATAAAGATTTAAATAAGCATCATGGAAAAGTTGATTCGTTTATAAAAAATATTAATTATTCATATCAAAAAGAATATAGAATAGTATTGAATTATTATAACAAAGGTCCATATATATTAGATATTGGTGATATTTCAGATATATCACTAATAGGACAAACAAAAGATGTATTTAATATGATAAAAATTGAAGAGACGATGTAAAGATATTAGAAACTTAATAGAATGTATTTTTATATATCAACAATCATATCAGAACATGAAAATATTAAAAGGAATTAAATAATTTATATAGAATGACTTTATTAGGTGATATAAATGATACTAAAAGAAAACTTACCATATCCATTGGTACACTATACAGATATGTATGGAAATTTTATAGGATTCCAGAAAGATAAAAACTCAGAAGTAGTTTTATGTTCATGTATGAGAAAAGCAGTAGAGAATTGTATAAAACTATTTTTAAAATATCCTTCAAATTTGCTTAATCCTTCAGAGTGGATATTATTAAAACAATTAGATATGCCAGAAAGTATAAATGAGGTTATAAGAAAGAAAAATCCAGCAGTAGGGTTAGAATGGCTAAATCATATTAAATTTAAAGAAGATGTATGCCACAGATGCAATATAGAAAAACCTACTAAAGAATATTGCACTCCTATGTATGGAACTAAATTTAAAAGAACCTTTGGCTGGTATATAAATATAAATTACTTTAATAAGGGGATAAACCCTAGTACATATGATGGAATATATTATTTAAAAGAAGATGGCCCTATTGAGATTAGATCAATATTAGATCCAACAAATAAAGATTTACTTGAAGATATAAGAAGGTATAAATTACTAGATACATTTGAAGATAAAGAAATATTAGAAATGCTTAAGAAGATAGAGCATAGAGAAGAAGCAATATTATTAAGACATTTTTATGTAGAAGATAAAGAGCTCATATATAAAAAATTATATTATGCAATAGATTATATAATGAAACAAAGATTAAAAGAAGTACATAAAATAATTGAAAATGAAGTAAGGGACTGGTTTAAATCTAAAAGAGTTGGCGAAAAATGGGAGAATGAAACTAGGCTATATAAGATAATAAGAAAACTATATCCAGAGCTAACTATGTATAGACATTTTAGACCGCCATTTTTAGATGGACTAGAATTAGATATTTATATAGAAACTTTAGATGTAGGAATAGAATACCAGGGAGAACAACACTTTAAACCCTTTAAGCATTGGGGTGGAAAAGAAGCATTTAAGAAAAGACAAGAATTAGATAAAAAGAAAAAGGAATTATGCAATAAGAATAAAATAAAACTTATTTATTTTGACTATGATGAAGAAATAAATGAGGAACATATAAGAAAGAAGTTATTAAAAGAGCTTAATATATAGGCTCTTTTTTATTTATAGAAAAGTAGAGGTGGTGACAATGTAGAAATGGCCAAAACAAGAAGTCCCGATTGGGGAAAAATAAAAAAAGAATACATAAAACTAAATGGAGATGTAAAGTTAAAGGAATTTGCAGAAAAACATGGAGTTAAATATTCTACCTTAAGATCTAGAAAGAATAGAGAGAAATGGGATAATGGGATAAAGAAAAATGTTGCAACAAAAGGTGCAACACAACAAAAGAATGTTGCAACAGAAGATAAAATAAAAAAAATAAATAAAGAGCCTATTGCTGAAGAAGTAAAAGAGGTATTAGGAAATACTGAACTTACTGATAAGCAAAGGCTCTTTTGTGTTTATTATATTAAGTATTTTAATGCTACTAAGGCTTATCAAAAGGCATATGAATGTGACTATATAACTGCTAATACTAATGGTCCAAGATTACTTGTAAATGCTCGTATAAAGAGAGAGATACAAAGATTAAAAGAAGGCAAATTAAATAGAGTGATGCTTTCAGAAGATGATATATTCCAAAAGTACATTGATATAGCTTTTAGTGACATTTCTGACTATGTAGAGTTTGGGCAAAAAGAAATGATAGTAGATAAAGATGAAGAAGGCAATCCAGTAATGATTGAGGTCAATTATGTAGATTTTAAGGATAGCAATGAAGTAGATGGAACACTTATTTCAGAAGTATCACAAGGTAAGAATGGAGTATCAGTTAAGCTCCAGGATAAAATGAAGGCTCTACAATGGTTAAGTGATAGATTAGACCTTCTACCTACTGAAACAAGAATAAAGGTAGATAATGAAAAAGCTAAGGTTAAGATTGCTCAGGGAAAATTGGATTATGAAAAAAATAAAGATAACAAAGATGATAAACCTATAAAAATACTAATCAAGCGAAAGGGTGAGGATTAATGCCTATAGTAAAAGAAGTTAATCCTCATTTTGAAGAGTTCTTATTTGATTGGAATTATAAATTTTATTTTCTAGTCGGTGGTTATGGATCATCAAAGAGTTATCATGTAGCTTTAAAACTTATATTAAAACTGTTGGAGGAAAAGAGAACAGCCCTAGTAGTAAGAGAAGTATACGATACTATTAGAGACAGTTGCTATTCATTATTAGAAGAGATAATAACTGAAATGGAATTAGATGATAAAATTAAATGTGTTACTTCTCCTATGCAAATAAGATTTCCTAATGGCAGCAAGATTATATTTAAAGGCATGGATAAACCAAGTAAATTAAAGTCTATAAATAATGTATCTATAATATGGGTAGAAGAATGTTCAGAAGTAAAATATGCAGGATTTAAAGAACTACTAGGAAGATTAAGGCATCCAACATTAAAACTGCACATGATACTTTCCACTAATCCAGTATCAGAAGATAATTGGAGTTACAAACACTTTTTTATGGACAATAAAAAGAAAATTTTTATTTTAGATGATAAGGAACTTTATAAAAATAGAATAATAATTACTAATAATACTTATTATCATCATAGTTTAGCAGATGATAATTTATTTTTGCCGAAAAGCTACATAAAACAACTAGATGAATTAAAGGTATATGACATTGATTTATATAGAATAGCTAGAAGAGGTAGGTTTGGGGTTAATGGCAGAAAAATATTACCACAGTTTGAAAAGAAACTTCATTATGAGGTACTTCAAGCAATTAAAAGTATTGAAAACCCTATATATAGAGTTGGAATGGACTTTGGATTTGAGACTTCATACAATGCTATAGTTAGGTTGGCTATAGATGATGATAACAAGATTTTATATATTTATTGGCAATATTATAAAAATCAAATGACAGATGATAAGACTGCCATAGAAATAGCAGAATTTAAAAAGACACAGGAATTAATTAGAGCAGATAGTGCAGAACCTAAAACTATTAAATACTATAAGCAAGAAGGATTTAATATGAGGGGTGCTAAGAAATTCCCTGGTAGTAGACTTCAAAACACTAAAAAGGTCAAGAGGTTTAGAAGGATAATTTGTTCTGAAGATTGCCCTGATATTATAAACGAATTAGAAGGTTTAACTTATGCATTAGATAAGAATGGAGAAATTATAGAAGATGAATTTAATATCGATGCACATTCATTTTCCGCTATCTGGTATGCGTTAGATGGATATGAAGTTGCCGATATTAAAGAACAAAAATACAATGATGATGTTTACAACAAAGGTAGAGGGCTTAAACAAAATGTTCTTAAAAAGTATAGGAGGAAAGGAGGTAGCGTATTTTAGTGAATATAAAAGAAACATTGTTAAATCTAAGTGATAAAGAAAAGAAGGAAAGAGAAAAAGCTAGAAAAGACTTTTTCTTTTACTTAGGAGAAACAGAGAATAAAGAATCAGCTATTGCAGATAATGCACTACTTGGGCAGAGTTGGATCACACTAGATGATTTAGATTATGTTCCAAGCCAAGTAATAGATAATAAAATTAAACCACTTATAAACAAACAAGCAAGATTTATGTTTGGGGATGAACCAGACATATTACTTAAACCTTTAGATAAGAAATATAAAGAAACTTGTGAAGAATTAAGACAATTTATAGATGCAATATTAAATGCTAGTAAGTTTTGGAGTAATACATTTAAAGCTTTTAGGTTAGCAAGTGTAACTAAAAGAGTAATGTTAAGGCTAGAAGCTAATCCTGGACAGCCAGTTAGAATTTATTATCATGATATTAATGATTTTAACTATGAAGTAGATCCTAATGATGTAACTAAATTAAATAAGATAGTATTAGTAAGGCAAGATACTGAAACAGAAAACAAGGAGCAAAAGAACCAGCTATGGTATAGATACACTTACTATATCAATAAAATAAGTGATAAAGGATCTGCTTGCTATCTAAGAATAGAAACTTTTAAAGGTGATAATTTAGAAGTTCCAATAGAAATAAAAGAACAGGATACGGGACTTTCTAAAATACCATGTTGGGTAATAGTGAATAAACAAAGCATTGTGAGCCCTTATGGTCAAAGCGATATAAAGGATTTAAAACCATTACAAGATAGCTACAATAGGAGATTAAGTGATTTTAATGATAGTTTAAGGTTTCTTATGTTTGGACAAACAGCCATAATAGATGCAACACAAGATACAGTTAATGCTTGTAATATTGCTCCTAATGCACTTATGGCTTTAAAGAGTATAGAAGATACAGAAGGGAATAAACAAGCTAAAGTACTAAGGTTAGAAAGTAATTTTACTAATGCAGATCCAGTACTTAAATATTTAAAGAAATTAGAAGATAGTATGTATGAAAAGTTAGGTATTCCAAGACCAGAAAGCTTGCAGCAAGTACCAAGTGCTAAGAGTATTAAATATATGTATACAGAGCTTGTAGCACGTTGTGAGGAGAAATGGCACGATTGGGAGCCTACAATAAGGTCCATGATTAGACTTGTAGTTGAAGCATGTGGTAAATTTAAATGCTATGAGGAATGGAAAGAGGAATGGAATGATTTATTATACAATATAGTTTTAAATAAAAATTACCCTATTCCAGAAGATGAAGAAGACAAGAAAAAGTTAGCTATGGAAGAAGTAAGAACTAATGTCAGAAGTCATAGAAGCTATTTGCAAGACTTCACAGATGAAGAAGATATAGAAAATGTTTTAAAAGAGATTTGTGAGGATATAACTTCTGTTACTGCAGCAGAACAAGAACAATTTTTAAAGGATTTATAAGTTACAAAATCCTCCTAAGTTATGTTATAATTTACATAGAAACAGGGGGAGAGTTATGAATTTGTTGATTATATTTTATATATTATTTTTAATATTTTTAGCTGCATTAATTATAGTTTTGTTAACAGATACTAAAATAGTAAAGAAAAAGAAAGATGCTATTATTATATATTCAATAGGAACTATAATTTATGGAACTTTATTTGCTGCTAACTTTTAGGTTAGAATTTAATAATTACAATTATGTATATGTGGAGCCAGTGAGTAAAACACCCATTAATAGAAAAGTTAGCAGCAAAGATGATAGAAGTACTTCTAAAACAGAAGCTCCTAAAGAGCAGTTGTATGTAGACGAAAATGGAAATGGACTTATAAAAGGGAATACAAGTAAAAAAACAGGAGAGAAAATATATCATACACCAGGATCTAGATATTACAATAGCACAAAAATAGAAGACGCTGAAATATGGTTTAAAACTATAGAAGAAGCTCAAAAGGCTGGGTACAGAGCACCTAAAAAATAATAGGTGCTATTTTTATTGCTTAAAGTGAGGTGGTGGGATGAATGAATACTTAGAGCTAGTAGATAGGGCACAAAAACAAAGAATAATACTTACTAAGAAGCAAGTAAAAAATATAAGGGATTTATATAGAGATGTAGCAAAAGATTTAAGGAAAAGAGCCAAGAAAGCAAATAAGAATAGCTTAAATGAAAGATGGTTATTAGATTATCAGAAACAATTCAAAGTGGACATGAAAGAATTAAATAAGATACTTAGAAAAGATATAGAAGGTTCTATGTTAAAGAGTGCTGAGTATGCAACCAATATTCAAACTGATTTCTTTAATTTTATGGATATTAAATATAAATTAGATGCTCAAGAACATTTCTCAACTATGTTCTCTAAGGTACCTCAAAAAGCTTTAGAAGAACTTATAAGTGGAGATTTTTACAAAGATGGTAAAGGATTGTCCGAGCGATTATGGTTTCATGAGAAGGAAGCCAATACAAACTTTGATTATATAATTCAAAAAGGATTAGTAAAAAAGAAGAGTACTTATGAATTAGCAAAAGATTTATCAGATTATGTTAATCCAGAAGTAAAAAAGGATTGGGATTTTAAAAAGATATATCCAGGAGTAGGAAATAAAAAAATAGAATATAACTCTTTTAGGTTAGCAGTAACTTCTATAAGTCACGCATATCAATTATCTATGCAGAGGAGTTGTAAGGCTAATCCGTTTGTAGAAGGAATAGAGTGGCATACAAGTAATTCTCATAGAGGACCATGTTCCGTATGCCAAGAAAGAGAAGGAAAAACATATAAACCAGACGAATTACCTTTAGATCATCCCAATGGAGTATGTTATTTTACACCAGTTATAACTAAGAGTATGGAGGATATTGGTTCAGAGCTTCATGATTGGTTATATGGTGGAAGTAACAGTAAATTAGATGATTGGTATAGTGAATATGGTATGGAATTTATAACTTAGAAGGGAGTGAAGAGCGTCAATGGAAGATAAAGCAAGATTCAAAAGAATTAAAAGAATTAAAAGAAGTATTGAATAAATGTAAAGATGGAGTAATTAAGGCATAGAGGTATGTCTTTTTTATTTTGTTTAAAGTGAGGTGAGAATAATGAACGTTGCAAGTAAGTTGCATGAGAAATGCAAGAAATGCAAGTACAGAGAGAACTGTAATAATAAAAAAATGGTAGCTTGTGGCTTAGTTGGAATACAAAAGCCTAATACTGAACCTTTAACACAACCTTTATCTAGAAAATATACTTCTGTAACAATTAATATGGGTGAGTATGGGAACATAAATACTAGCCTGGAACAGATTAATAATCAAATTAATAAAGCATTCCAAATAAATTGTGCTTTTAATAAGGGCTAGGAATAAGGCTTTTTTATTTTACTAAAAATTAAGAGAGGAATGATATAAATGAATTTTGGAAAAGCATTAGAAGAAGTTAAAAAAGGTAAAGGTATGAGATTACCACAATGGAAAGAAGACGTTGTAATTCGTATGTGGAAACCAAGTATTGAAATTGAAACTGTTGCTGAAGCAGTTCACAATGCATGGTGGGAAGAAAAGAAAAAACAAGGAGTTACAGAACACCCAGATATGATTTCTTATAGTCATTTATCAGAAGAAGTAAAGGAATATGACAGAGTAACGGTGAGAGCAATAATTGAGTCAACGAACTGTATGACAGTTTCATATTTATATGTTGAAAGTAGATTTGGAAGGGTACCTTGGAAAGAAACAATGATTGAATTATTATCAGAAGATTGGGAGGTTGTTGAGTAATGGCAAAACTAAATGAAATACTAGGAGAACATTTTAAACATATGCCAGAAGATATTCAAAAGAAATATAAAGATATTGACTTAGTAGATAGTTCTGGTTATGTAGAGAAATCAGAACTGGAAACTGCTAATAAGACGATTAAACAGTACAAGAAAGACATTGAGAAGAGGGACAAAGACTTAACAGATCTACAAAGCAAAGTTAAGGACAATGAGGAGCTTAATACAGAGATAGAAAATCTTAAGAAGGCTAATAAAAAGACAAGTGAGGACTATGAAGCTAAGTTAACTCAGTTAAACTTTGATACTAAGTTTGAAAAAGCTTTAGGAGCTTATAAACCTAAAAATGCTAAAGCTTTAAAGGCACTTTTAGATATGGAAAAGGTAAAACTTGATGGAGAGGACTTCTTAGGACTAGAGGAACAGGTGAAAGTATTGAAAGAATCTGATTCTTATTTATTCGCAGAGGAAACTCCAGGAGGTACTGGCAGTATAGGAGGTGGTGCAGGTTCATTTGGAACGGGTGGACAAGAAGGAAGCTTAGGTTCAAGACTTGCTAAAGAGAAGGCAGAAGCCGTAAAGGCAACAGAATCACAAAATAATTTTTTTAAGTAGGAGGGGAAGTTAATGAGCATAGAAACTAAACAAACTTATATGGGTGAAAACAAATCCATATTACAATTTGCAGGAGATCTATTTCAAAACACTTTAATAAAGGTTAAAAAGACAGATGTTCCAGAGGTAACAGGCAAAAGAATATTGAAAGCTGGAACTATTGTTAATGCTACAGGAGTAAAAGCTAATGACGCTACTGCATTTGGTATAGTTTACAGAGATGTTGATTTTACAATGTCAAATGGGACTGAGAATATTCCAGTAACTATATTTGGATTTATAAAAGCCAAAGCACTACCAGAGGTAGCAACAGCAGAGGCAAAAACAGCATTAAACATGATTAAATTTTTATAATTAAAGGAGGATTTACAATGGATTGGAGAGATATTATAAACGTAAAAGAAATTGCAACTTACATTAAGGAGTTGCCACCACAAATGCTTATAGGTGAGAGCCTATTCCCACGCACAAAGCAATTAGGAATGGAACTTAAGTATATTAAAGGTGCAAAGCAAAAACCAGTAGTGCTTAAGCAGAGTACTTTTGATGTTGCCGTTAAAATCAGAGCATTGAAAGCACAAGTAGATGAGATCACTAAACAAATGCCATTTTTTAAAGAATCGGTGTTGATAAATGAAAAAGATAGACAAGATTTATTACTTGCTATGCAAGCTGATAATAAAAATATAATCAATATGATTGTTAGTAATATTTTTGATAATTACAAGTTTTTAGTTGATGGTGGAGATATGCAGATGGAGAGAATGAGAATGCAACTATTAGCTGATGCAGGAGTTATTAGCATAATTTCAGAGGATGGAGATATAGTATTTGATTTTGGTGTGCCAAGCGATCACAAAGAAGTTCTTAGTGGTACTGCAAAATGGTCAGATACAGAAAATTCTAATCCTGTTAAAGATATAATTAGATGGGTAAGAAAAATGAAGGAAGATGGCTATGTAGTAAATAGAGCTATTTTGGATGAAACAACTTTCGGATGGATTACTGCAAATAAAAATATTATTAATTCAGCATTCCCTAATAATCCTAATTATATGGCATCTGATGAAGAAATTAAAAAGTTCATAAAAGATAAAACAGGAGTAGCTTTTGCAGCAGTTAGTGGTTCTTATAAATTAGAAGACGGCACAGAGCAGCCTTATTTTACAAAAGGTAAATTTACATTAATTCCTACAGGAAGTTTAGGCAAAACTTATTATGGTACAACTCCAGAAGAAGCCGACAAAATGTTTGGTAATTCTGATAATGTACAAATAGTTAGAACAGGAATAGCAGTTATGACAATGAAGAAAGATGATCCAGTAACAGTTCAAACAAAAGTATCTCAATTAGGAATGCCAAGTTTTGAAAGAGCAGATGAATGTTTCTTTGCTACAGTAGCTGAATAAGGGAGAGGGTGAGATACCTTCTCTTTTTAAATTTAAAATAGAAAGGATGATTAATATGGCTAAGAAAGTGGATGAAAAATTAAAGAAAGTAAAAGCTTTAGTAAATATAAAGTATGATGAAAATTGTTTCAAAATAGGTGATGAATTTGAGATTAGAGAAGATGATGCTGAGAAAATGACCAAGAAAGGTTATGTTGAACTTTTAGAGAAAATAGAAAAAGGAGAAATTGAGGAGGATGAATAATAATGTCCACGCCTTTAGAAATACTTAAATTTAATCTCCAGGAGCGAGAATATCCATATTTTGAAGATAATGATCTAAATTTATTATTGCAATCCAATGATGCTAACCTTAATAAGGCTAGTTATAAAGGGTGTTTATTGAAAGCTAATGCAGATGATAAACTAGAAGTTGCAGGAGTTAAATTAAGTTCTAATAGGCAATATTGGTTAGGGTTAGCAGATGAATATAAAAAAGCATATGAAAGTAGCTTATCAGGAATTACAACAGGGTATAAAACATCCATGAAAAGAGTTGATGGCCAATGAGTAAAATTAATAGAGGGAAAATAAGCAAACAGATATATAAGCAACTAGAGAAAAAAGGGTTATTAAAAGAAATTAAGATATTAAGAATAGGTAAAAATGCTTATGGTGAAAAATTAGAAGATTTATATGTAACAACTATAAAAACTTATTACTATAAAGAAAAAAGTAAAATAAATATTAGTCCAGACACTGGAGCAACGGTGAATACCAATCACTATGATAAGTTATTAGTTACTTATAATGAAGAAAGTAAAAAGATAAAGAAAGATGATTATTTTGTTTTAGAAAATATTAAATTCAGAATCATAGACACAGGAAATGTAGAGAATATAGTCTTTGATATGTATTTGAACAGGATGTGATAGTGTGAGTTTTAATTTTAATATAGAGAGTGTTATTAATGGCCTATCTGAATTTGAAGTAAAATCTAAGGCCGCAATAGGAGTTTATGCTGATACTGCAGGAAAGAAATTAGAAGATCATGCTAAGAAGAATACAAAGTGGACTGATAGAACTGGTTTAAGTAGGAAAACTATAGAAGGCGGGAAACAGTGGGAAGGTGACAAGTGCAACATTTATGTGGCTGGCAATACAGAGCAATTTCCATACTTGGAGCTAGCAATGGATAAGCAGTATAGTATTCTTAACCCTACTGTAAATAAATTAAGTCCAGAAATACTAAAGGGACTTAATAAAATATTGGAGAAGTGATGTAAATGGCTAGTTTTAATTATAAGGTTCCAGGGGATCATCTTCAACAGGATTTAATAAATAGTACAATTCCTCAAACTGTATGGCAAGAGATCTATTCACACTTAAAAAAACTAGGATATGAAGTATATTCCCCTGGACAAAAGAGAGATAAATGCACAGATAGTTATGTAGTTGTAAAAGAGAATGGGACTTATGCTACAAATGGGGATGTAAACGGATATAAGTTATTTGACATCATTATTTATCATCCTATGTCTAATTATACTTCTATGGAGTTTTATGTAGAGAATATAAAACAAGCTATGAAGGATATAGGAGAATTAAGACCTACAGGCAATGAAACACCATCAATAATAGATGATAAGGTAGCAGCCTATACTTCAAGTGTAGAGTATGTTCAGTATAAACAGCTTAAAAAAATAGGAAAGTGAGGTAGATAAATATGGAAGGTAAGAGTTTAGTAAATGTAATAAAATGTTTTGTTATAAATGAAAGAACGCATGAAAAATTTGATATAGCAGATACAGCAAGTGAAGTAGGAGTAGAACCAATATTAAGTAAAGGCAAAAGGGATATATTAAGGGTTAAAAATAAAATATTAGCTATAAATGAGACAGAAAATATTGTTATTGGATATAAGCTAAAATTAAAAGATAATACATTTAATTTGGATGTAATGTCTTTGGTTGATGGTGGACAAATAACTTCTAATGGTTATAAATCTACAGGAGCAGGACAGGTAGTAGACAAGGATCTATTTACTTTAGAAATTTATACAGAGGAGAAAGATTATAGCAGGACAGTAGGATATACAATATTTAAATTTAAACATTGCAAAGGGAAAGCTCCCAAATTTAGTATAAAAGATGGTGAATTTATAATACCAGAATTTGAAGCAGAAAGTATACCATTTAGAGGGGAATCCGCAGTTGAAATAGATAGTGCAACCACTATACCAACAGAGCCAATTCCAGATGAACCAGAACCAATTGAAAATATAGGGGTAGAAGGTGGAACTGTAGAAGATACAAATACAGATGTTGGAGTAGAAATAACTAATAGGGTAGTATGGACATTTACAGAAGCTATAAATCAAGATGATGTAACAAAAACAAACTTTTCTGTAAAAAGAAAATCTGATAATAGTTTAGTAGATGGTAATGTAACTATAGATACAACTAAAAAAATAATAACATTTATACCTAATTCTTTAGCGATAGATACAACATATATTGCAGAAGCTAAGGCAGTTAATAAGCTAGATGAAAGTGGAACTACTACAGCACTATCAACAGAATTTAAAACAGTAAAAATAAAATAATGGGGGAATGATGATATGGAGTTACAAGTAACAAATTTAGAACAATTAAAACAGATGGCAGAATATGATATATTGGAATTACCAAGATTTAAACAGGAGATACCTTTTAATGTAAAAGTTAAACGTGTATCTCTATTAAATTTAGTGCGTAAAGGGGTAATACCTAACAAATTATTAAGTGCAGCAGAAGAATTATTCTATGGGAAAAGCTCTAATAAAGGCAACGTAGACATGAAAACACTTACAGATGTAATGTTCATTATGGCAGAAAATACACTTGTAGAACCTAGTGTAAAAGATTTAGAAGAATTAGGATTAGAGTTAACTGATGAACAAATTGTTTCTTTATTTAATTATAGCCAAAAGGGGATTGAAGAGATAGAATCCTTTCGTAAAGAGCCAGAGGATAATTAGTATAATTGCAATGAGTCAACAGTACAAACAAAGACC
>Ga0172378_10002503_pt1 | contig 17232 bp, 13 predicted proteins | sample GrowelOW332metaG_FD_119755 | JGI IMG/M metagenome (GOLD analysis project Ga0172378, IMG submission 119755) | Groundwater microbial communities from an aquifer near a municipal landfill in Southern Ontario, Canada - Pumphouse #3_1 metaG | ecosystem: Environmental > Aquatic > Deep subsurface >... | reverse complement strand
TGGAACACTAAGAAGTTAAAGCTTGCTCCAGCGAAAAGCTGTGGCTGAATTGCAGAAAAGTCCCACTTTCCGTCTTCGCCATAAACATCGCTTATTCCATTGCCAGAAGAAACTGTTCCTTCATCGCTTGAAGAATCAGAAAGACTTGCTAAAGTAGAGTCGTTGTTTGAAGTAGAGTAGTTCCATGCCCAGCTGTTTGTAGATTTAGAAAGAAGACCTCTTGCGCCGCCAAATACTGTAGCTACAGCAAAGTTTTTTGAAACTTCAGCCTGTACAAACATTACTTGTGTTTCAAATGTCATATCCATTTTTGCTTTTGTAGATTGAACAACATTATCGCTTATTGTTGTATCTGATGAAGAAGAAACGTCAAATCCACCTTTTGTGTAATAATAGCCGCCTCCAACAGAAATCTTTGGAAGAACAAGGTTGCCCTCTAGAACTGCATAACGAATGTCTGCGCCTAAAGCAAGGTAGCTGAATGAGCCGTCAAAGCCGAACAAGCTAAAGTTCATAGGGCTGGACGCATTGAGAATGCTTGAAGGGTTAGACAAGTCAACGCTGAATAAAGAAGGGTTTGTCATCATGCCGCAAATGCCAATATCAAATGGTAGAAAAAGACCGCCAATTCTTACATCAGCAGAAAGTGTTGGCATAAAGAAAGAGTCTGGAATTGTGAAATCCATGTTAGGCATAGAGAATTTAGAAGAATCAAGGACAAGACCTTCTGCAGTTTCTGTTAATGTTGTTGCAACAGAATTATATCCAGAAACAAGTGAATTAGCAGCTTTGCTAAAGCCTGTCATATCAAGCTGTGTTCCGCCAATTGTCAAGCCTCCACCTAAGTGCGGTGGAAATGAAGGAAACACTTTTCCAATATAGGCATCTGACCATACATTCTGCTGTGTAGATGCTTCTGGAATTACAACAAGAAGCTCGGTCGCAAAATCATTCAATCCTGTAGAAATGCTTTCTTTAGTGTCAGAATCAAGTGATACTGCAAAAACCGTGCAAACTGAAATGGTGCTCACTGCTATAGCGGTGATTAAAAATTTTCTAAGTTTCATAAGACCTCCAATAATAATAAAAAAAGTTGAATTTCCAATAATCAACTCTAAATATTTTGTTATACATAAACAATAACGCAGAAATGAATAAAACACAAGGTAAAGAAATTTTTCGGTTTTTTCGTTAAAATGATATTGACACAAACATAAGTTTTGAATATTATATCAACATCTTTTGCCGGTGTAGCTCAGTTGGTAGAGCGGAGGACTGAAAATCCTTATGTCGTCAGTTCGACTCTGACCGCTGGCAAATTTAAGCTCTGTCTTTTGTAGGCAGAGCTTTTTTATTCTATAATTCTATTTTGCTTTAATTCCTTGTTAAACTTCATTCTTTCTTGTATAATAAAAATATGAATTGGTTAGTAATTGCTCCAGATGTTAAAGATGAAAATTTGATTAAAGTTGAAGAATTCCTAGAGGAAAGAAATAATACTCCATACGAAATCTTTATATATGACGGCATTCCAAAAGATGAGCTTTATGATGATATAAAGCATATTATGCAGACAACACATTGCATTGTCTTGGACAGTGCTAAAATGACTAATTTAAGCGACTACGTGTTCATAATGGGAGCTTTGTCAGGAAAAGGGCTGCGTACTTTTATCTACACTGGTGGAAATTATTTAAAGCGTTATGAGACATTAAACTCAAGCTCAAAGGCATTGTTAAATTCTTTTTCTTCTGTTGAAGATATGCTTTCATTTATAGATAAAAATTTCAAAGAATATGAGCAAATTGACAAGCAGAAGTCAGCGTTGATTCAATTATTCACTTTAGGCATACCTTTTACAGGTGATTCTTTTGCGTTGTTTATTTCAAAAGACGACACTGAAAAATGCCAGCTCTTCTTGGATGCGGGCATGCTGGTAAATGCTAAAACTTCAGATGGAACGCCCTTGCTTTGTGTTGCTGCAAGAAACAAATGTCTTAATAAAGTAAAATGGCTTGTGGAAAATGGAGCAAATATTGATTCAATTTCTTTAGACAGAGGATATTCCGCTGTAATGGATGCTGTTTGGCGAAAGGATTACAGCACAACAAAATATCTTGTTGAAAAAGGTGCGAACTTAAACTTTATTAGTCTTGACGGTCAACCTTTGATTGTCTTAGCAGTAGGAAACGGCAATTTGAATATAGTGGAGCTTCTTTTAAATAACGGAGCAAATCCAGATGTTAAAGACAGCCTAGGAATGAGCGCACGTGATTATGCTAGTTTATTTAAGAAGCAAGATATTATAAAACTAATGGAAACAGTTCCAAAAAAGGCGTAAAATGAAAAAAGGGGAAAAAATAATACGCATTGTGCTAACGGGCGGCGGCACAGGCGGACATATATATCCAGGAATTGCAGTAGCTGATGAAATAAAAGCAATTGCAAAAGAAAGAAATATTGCTGTTGACATTTACTGGATTGGCTCAAGCCGTGGAATGGACTATTCAATAATAGAAAAATGCTTGGAAAGAACCGGCGGCTCAATAAAACAGTTCTACGGAATACCATGCGGCAAACTAAGAAGATATTTTTCTTTGCAAAATATTACAGACTTGTTCAGAATCATAGGCGGATTTTTCAAGGCAGTACAGTTGCTAAAAAAAATAAATCCTGATGTTGTATTTTCAAAAGGCGGGTTTGTAAGCGTTCCTCCTTGCAAGGCGGCAAAGCTTCTTTGCATTCCATATTACACTCATGAGTGTGACTTTACTCCAGGGCTTGCAACAAGGCTCAACAGTAAAAATGCAAAGAACATTCTAATTTCATACGAGGACACAAAAAAATATTTTAGTGAAAGTTTGCAAAAGAAATGCATTGTCACAGGCAACCCAATCAGGCCTGCTTTTTATGTGGACTCGGCTGTTGAAGGAAGAAAGTTCCTTGACTTGTCTACAAAAGAACACAAGCCTGTCTTGCTAGTATTAGGCGGCAGTTCTGGGGCGCGCCAAATAAACAATCTTGTTGTAGAAAACCTGCAATGGCTTAAAGAAAGATTTATTGTTGTTCATCAGACAGGAAAAGCATTTGCAGAAGAGAATCCTGCTGTTATGAAAAGCGGCGACTCTTCTTATAAGCCATACGACTTTATTTACAAGGAGATGGTGTCTGTAATTCAAGCGTCTGACATTGTGCTTTCCAGGGCAGGCGCAAACTCGCTTTGGGAATGCGCTGTGTGCAAAAAGCCGCTTGTCTTAATTCCATTGTGCGGCTCTGGAACAAGGGGCGACCAGGTTGACAATGCGCTTTATTTTGAAAAAAGAAATGCCGCTCTAGTTCTTGCAGGTGAAAAAGCAAACTCTGAAAATTTACAAAAATCACTTGAAATGCTTCTTGATGAAAATAAAAGAAAGGAGCTTTCCTTAAATTGTGAAAAGATTCTTCCAAAAGAAAAGCCTGCTTATATTATTGCAAAAACTATTTTAGACGGAGTTGACAAATGACATTTACATTTTTAGACATTATTTTTATTGCAATAATCCTGTTGCTTTCAATTATCTGCGCAAGCAAGGGCTTTATAAAGGAAGTGTTCGGCAAAGGCGCGCTTGTTCTTGGAATATGGATTGCTGTTCTTTTTTACAAAAAGCTAAATCCTTATATTGCAAAATACATACATGTTGAAGCTGTCTCCATTGTACTTTCTTTTCTTTTGATTTTTCTTGTTGTATATTTAATCATGATGATTATTAGGCAGATTGTTGGAAATATTTTTGACGGGGAAATTTTCAACGGGCTGGACAAAACTCTTGGATTTTTCTTTGGAGTTGTGGAAGGGCTTGCTTTTGTAGCAGTAATTTTGATTCTTATTGCGGCTCAGACTTGGTTTGATGTTTCAAAGCTTCTTAATGACAGCTTTTTCTACAATATGTTGAAAGGCATTATTGCAACTCCAGTGGACTCTCTTTCCAATATGACGGCCTTAAATCAAATTGCTTTTAATAATGTAAAATATTTATAAGGCAAAGAAATATGTTTGACAATGTTTTATTTCAAAGTGCATCTTCTCTTTTATCTGACGACATAGCTCATGGAACTTTGCCAGGCTCTATACTTTTGTCAGGTCCTGCCGCCTCTGGTAAATTAACTTGCGCTTTGGAAATAGCAAGGGTGCTTTCTTGCAATGGTTCAGTAAAAGGCGACTGGAGTTGCAAATGCTCATCTTGTCAAAAGCAAAAGGCTCTTGTCAGCTCAAATGTGCTTCTTCTAGGGCCGGGCGACCGTTCCTTGGAAATTGCCGCCGCTAGGAACACTCTTCTTTTTCAAAACGCGAACAACACAAATCATCTAGAGGCTTCAAGGTACTTGTATTTAAGGGCGGTAAGAAAACTTACTTCAAGGTTCAATCCGCTTCTTTGGGAAGACGACCCCAAGCTGGATAAATTTTCACCTCTTGTTGAGTCAATAAACGACAGCTTGGAGCAGCTGGACCCTTCTAGAGCACTGCCAGACGGTGACGAGCTTCAGAAAATACTTGATGATGTTGAAAAGAACGCATCAAAGCTAGAGGACTCTTTTTTATACGACGCGCTGCCTGTTTTGCAAATAAGAAATCTTTCTTCATGGGCACATTTGGCCGCAACAGAAGGCAAGAGAATTATAATTATAGAAAATGCCGACCGCATGGCAGACAGCGCAAGAAACGCACTGTTAAAAATACTTGAGGAGCCGCCGCGTGACACCCAGTTCATATTGACAACAGTTAGGCGTGGAGCGCTTCTTCCAACAATTCTTTCGCGTGTTAGAACATATTCATTCTTTGAAAGAACAACAGAACAGCAGCAGGAAGTTATTGACAGGGTGTTCCATTATATGCCAAATCCTGGTGAAAAAAAGCCAGAGTCTATAGACGCTTTTCTTCAAAAATATCTTCCTGTAAAGCCTGAGATTATAAAGCAGTACGCTGTAATTTATTTCAAGTCAATTTCAGAAGGGCACATTCCAAACATACCTTCAATAGTAAAAGGCTGCGGTGGATTTGACCCACGGACATTGTTCCGTCTTTTCATTCAGGACATTATAAATGCACAGTCTTCTTTAAATAAAACAGCTGCGGGCGCTGAATCTTCATCACAGCTTTTGGAAATGCTAAGAAAATCTTATAACAATGTCACTGTTTACAATCAGAACCCGGCTGCGGCGCTTGAGGAATTGGCAAGAAATCTTTTGATGGTGAATCATCAGAACAACAAGATTTTTTCTACAATAAAATTTGAGCAGGCATAAATATGAAAGATTTTGTAAAACGTGTATCACAGAAAATTTCCAAACTTGCGCCTGAACAGGTGGAGCAAATTATAGATGCCATAAATGTAGAAAACGACACTTATGACTCAATTCTAGAAAGCCTTTCTGACGGCCTTATAATTGTGGACAAGGAATGCAAACTTCTGCAGACAAACAAATCTGCGGAAAGATATTTGCCGTTCAAAGTAAGGCCAAACGAAGCCCACTCAGACGAGCCTGTATGGTCTTTGATTGACGATGAAAGAATCTCAAAGTTCTTGCAAAAATGCGCTAAGGAAGACAAGACAAATGTAAGCCAGGAATTTTCGCTTTGTACAAATGAAGACAAAGTTCGCTTTATAACAATTACAGTTCTGCCCCTTGTTCAGAAGCTTCAGGTAGAAAACAGCGACGCTTTTAACACAGAAGTTCTTGGCTCAATTATTACAATAGACGACATTACAGAAAAGAGGACTCAGGAAGTTCTTCTTCATAGAATGGAAAGCCTTGCAAGCCTTACAAATCTTGCCGCATCTGTCGCTCATGAAATAAAAAATCCACTTGGGGCAATAAGCATTCACATTCAGCTTCTGCAGAAGGCCGTAAAAAAATCACGCGAAGGCGACGGGCTTCTTCCAGACATGAAGTTCATGGAAAATTATCTTGATGTTATAAATGAGGAAATAGACAACTTAAATAAAATAGTAATAGACTTTTTGTTCGCAGTCCGCCCTGTTCAAGCGCAAATGGTTTTGACTGATCCAAACGAGCTTGTGAATAAATTTGCTAATTTTATAAAAGCAGAATTTGAAAATGACAATGTAAAAATAAAGCTCAACCTTTGCAAGGAATGCCCGCTTCTTTTAATTGATGAAAAGCTATTCCGCGAAGTGATTATCAATCTTGCACAGAACGCGCTGGCCGCAATACTAATAAGATTTCCTGTTCAAAAAGAAGATTATGCAGATGGCGCAAAAAAAAGCGACTCTTCGTTGAACAGCACTCAGGGTGAATTTATAATTGAGTCAGTTGTAAAGAACGACAAGTATTATTTGTACGTTACAGACAACGGCTGCGGTATGGACGAAAAAACTTCTTCTAGAATATTCGAGCCGTACTACACTACAAAGGCAACCGGCACAGGCTTAGGGCTTACAATGGTCTATAAAATCATAAAGGAATTTCGTGGCGATATTGATGTTAAATCTGTTCAGGGGCACGGAACTGTTTTTACAATTATGATTCCTGTTCCGCAGACAAAGACAAAGCTTCTTCCAGACACAAGCATTTCTTATAAAATCGAATGCGGTGGAAAAAGCACTCCAAAAAGCAAGGAGCATAAAAAATGAAATTTACACTTCTAATAATCGATGATGAAAAAAATATACGCGAAGGCCTTGCGGCTAATTTTGAAATGGACGGCTACAACGTAAAGACAGCAGGGGACGGCGCAGAAGGCCTTGCTCTTATAGAAAAGGGCGACATTGACTTGGTTATTACGGACTTAAGAATGCCAGGCGTAAGCGGTGAGGAAGTTCTTAAAAAAGTAACATCAGAAACTCCGGGCATACCTGTAATTATTTTAACAGGGCACGGCAGCATAGACAGCGCGGTTGACGCAATGAGGCACGGAGCATATGACTTTTTAACAAAGCCGCTAAACCTTGACCAGCTTGGCATGATTGTAAAACGTGCTTTGCAGAACAGGGAGCTTAGCTTGCAGCACCAGCAGCTTCAGGCCGAGCTAGAGGGCAATGCTGTTTTTGGCAGAATGATTGGCAAGTCTTCAGAAATGCTAAAAGTGGAAGAGCTTGTAAAAAAAGTTGCGGACAGCAAGGCGACCGTTTTAATAACAGGTGAAAGCGGTGTAGGCAAAGAGCTTGTTGCGGACGCAATACACAATCTTTCTCCAAGAAAAAACAACAGCTTTATAAAAGTGCACTGCGCGGCTTTAAGCGAAACTCTTCTTGAAAGCGAGCTGTTCGGACACGAAAAAGGCGCGTTTACAGGAGCCGACAAGCTGCAGAAGGGCCGTTTTGAACTTGCGCACGGCGGCACAATATTCCTAGATGAAATTGGCGAAATAAATCAGAATGTGCAGATAAAAATCCTACGTGTTTTGCAGGAGCATAAGTTTGAGCGTGTAGGCGGCGAGCAGACAATAGAAGTAGATGTCCGTGTAGTTGCCGCGACAAACAAAAACTTGGAAGAGGAAGTTAAGAAGGGCAACTTCCGCGAAGACTTGTACTACAGGCTGAATGTAATACATATTCAAGTTCCGCCTCTACGTGAAAGAAAAGAAGACATACCGCTTTTAATTGCATCTTTCCTAGATGAATTCAATAAGGAAAACAACAAGCACATAACAGGCCTTGACAACAGGGCAAAGTCAATGATGTACAAATACGACTGGCCAGGAAACATACGTGAGCTAAGAAACTGCATGGAAAGCGCGGTGGTGTTGTGCAGCAAGAATGAGATAACAGTAGAAGACCTGCCTCCAAACATTTCTCAAAGCACAAGCGGCGACTCAATTTCTATTCCTGTAGGAACAACTTTGGACGACGCTGAAAAAATGATTATTCAGCAGAACCTTGCTTCAAACAAAAACAACAAAAGCAAAACCGCTGATATTCTAGGCATAGGAAGAAAAACCCTTCAAAGAAAATTAGCCGACTGGGGCATGGAGACAACAGACAGTGCCGACCATGTATGACAGGCTTGGAGATTTACTAAATGAAACTCTAGAGTCCGGTGGAATAAAGTTTGTCCACATAGACAAAGACGGAAACATCTCTGAAAAAAAAGTGAACTTAGATGATGATGCTTCCTCAAAAAGCAAACAAGAAAACAATGAAGCTAAAGATAAAACTAAAACAGAAAGCCCAAAAGAAAAAGTAAATTCTGAACAGAAAAAAAATAAAAGTGCGGAAGGAAGCAAAACTCAGGAAACTTCTTCAAAACACCGCAGGGTAATTTACAAAAGGCTAACTCCAGAGCTAGAGCGCCAGTACAGGCTCTTGGGAATTACAGTAAGCGCCACTTTGGAAGATGTAAAAAAAGCATACAAGGAAAAGCTAAAGTACTACCACCCAGACAGGCAGGGCGACAATCCAATTCTACAGAAAGTCGCAACGGACAAGACAATGCAGGTTGTTGAAGCGTACAAATCAATCACAGAATTTTTAACTCGATAAAAACTAAATTTAATTTTGCCTTTTACAAACTTTAGAATGTAGAAGCTGCCTTTAAAATTTAAAAGCGCAGTTTCTAAAGAGCTTACGTGTTGTAAAGAAACACACTCAAAAGAAATCCTGCGCCTTAATATATAAGCTGCATAACCAGAGGCTATACAGCTACTGCTAGGTAATTTTATTTACCCTTTGCATTCATTAAATAACAGTTCCCGGTGGAATAACAGCAAACTTTCTTATAACAATTATTCCGTCCGCACTGTAGAACGTGCCGTGGTCTCCGTCTTCATACTTCTTGCCACTTACGTTTATACAGCAATTATCGCCTATATGTGCGTTTTTGTCAATAATAGCTTTGGAGATTTTGCAGTTTTTTCCAATGCCAACATTTGGTATTCCTTTGGCCTTGTTCTCTGCCTTTGTGCCGTCATTTTCATAGAAGTCAGCTCCCATGATTATTACACCGTCCAAATCGCAGCCTTCGTTAATTATTGAGCGTACGCCAATTACTGAATGTTGTATTCTTGAGTTGGTGATTACACATCCTTCGCTGGCAAGAGTTGCAGTCATGTCTGCATGATTGATTTTGCTTGGTGGAAGGTTTCTCATGTGCGTGTAGATTGGCTCGTCTTCGTCATAGAAGTTGAACTGTGGCATTGGAGTAGTCAAGTCTATTGTTGCGTCGTAGAAAGATTTTATTGTACCAATGTCTTCCCAGTAGCCGTTGTAAATGTAGCTGTTGACCTTTTTTGTCTTGATTGCCATAGGAATGATTTCTTTTCCAAAATCGTTGAAGTCATTGTTGAGCATTTCTTCCATAGTATCTGCATTAAAAATGTAAATGCCCATAGAAGCAAGGTATTCTTTTTCAGCAGGCAAATCTCCACGTGCTTTTGAAGGAATCTTCCAGTCGTCAATATTCATGTCCTTTGCTGGTTTTTCCATAAAAGCTGTGATTTTCTGCTTGTCATCAATTTTCATAATGCCAAAGCCGCTAGCGTCATGCCTGTTTACAGCTGTTGTTGCAATTGTAATGTCCGCTCCAGACGCTATATGCTCGTCCATATATTTCTTTAAATCCATGCGGTAAAGCTGGTCGCCAGAAAGAATTATGTAGTGTGTAGGGTGCTGAACTTTAAAGTGAATAAAATTTTTGCGAACCGCGTCTGCTGTTCCTTCATACCAGCCGCTGTGCTCAAGCGTCTGCTCTGCCGCAAGAATCTCGACAAAGCCTCTGCTAAAGCGGTCGAACTGGTATGCATTTGTAATGTGAAGGTGCAAGGAAGCAGAGTTGAACTGTGTTAAAAGATAGATTTTCTTATAACCGCTGTTTATGCAGTTAGAAATTGGAATATCAACAATCCTATATTTTCCACCAAAAGGAACTGCCGGCTTTGAGCGCTCCTTTGTTAAAGGATACAACCTTGTACCCTTGCCGCCGCCTAGAATTATAGCTAGAACGCGTGGCTCTTGTTTTTTTTCATCATTCATATTATGAAATCTTCCTCCATTAAGTCCATTTTTATAAAAATAATTATAAATCCCATTTGATGTTTTTGCAACAGAAAGTTAAAAAGTTGCATCAAAATTAGAAAAAGCTGTGCTCAAGCAAAAGCCTGAACTGGGTTTTCTGTATAGGCCTTGAATAAAGAAATCCCTGAACAATGTCACAGCCCATGTTCTTTAGTAAATCAGATTGCTGCTTTGTTTCTACACCTTCTGCAACTGTAACAAGTTTAAGATTTTTTGCCATGTTAATAACAGAATTGATTATTATGCTTTCCCTTTCATTGTCTGTAGCGGAGGATAAAAACTCTTTGTCAAGTTTTAGTACATCTGCCGGCATATCTTTTAAAAGATTAAGCGAAGAGTAGCCAGAGCCAAAATCATCAATTGAAATAGAAAAGCCCGCGTTCTTTAAGTCATTCATTGCGGAAACTAAATGTTTTTGGTCATCGAACATAACTGTTTCTGTAAGCTCCACTTCAATTTTGCATGGTTCAATTTTATATTTAGAAACAATGTTAACAAGCTCAGAAATTAAATTTGAATTGTACAAATGAAATCTAGAAAGGTTAAAAGAGATTGTAATAGGGTGAGGCGACTTTCCATCTTTGCAAGATTTGTTCCAAGAATCAATAAATTTACAAACTTCCTCAAAGACAAATAAGTCTATTTTTTGAATAAATCCATTGCTCTCAAAAAGAGGAATAAATTTTCCAGGAAGAAGAAGTCCTTTTTCTGGATTGTTCCATCTAATAAGTGCCTCTGCTCCGACAACTTGAATATCGTTGAACCAGAACTTTGGCTGGTAGTAAACTTCAAACTCTCCATTTTCAATTGCCTTGTTCATGGAAAGTGTGATTGACTGCTTTAGTTCACTTTCTTCATTCATTTCTTTTGTATATTCTACAAACTTTATTGAAGAAAAAGAGTCTTTATTAAGCTTACGGGCAATGTTTGCTTTGTCGATCATAATGTTCAAATCAACAAAGGGCTCTGAAATATAATAGATGCCGCAGCTGAACTGAAGGACATATTGTTCAGGAAGAAGTTTTCTTACGTGATCTGAAACATCTGTTAGCTTTGAAACAATATTTTCAATTTCATTTTTATCCTTTGGTTTTTTAGCAAAAATTATAAAATTATCAGCGTAAAATTTACATATTAGTTCATTGTTTGAGGTGCATACGTTTAGTAAGTGTTGGCTTATTTCTATAAGAAGTGCGTTGCCAATGTTAAAGCCGTAGCTGTCATTTATATAGCTAAAGTTGTTAATGTCTAAAGATAGAATCATATATTCGTTTGGCTTTGCTTTTCTAAGTTTAAGCCTTACATCGTGCTTGAATTTAGAGTAAGTTGGCATACCAGTATTTTCATCGTAATCTATAGCATGATTTCTTTTCTTATTGGTAATAAGAATTATTCCACCTGCTGATAACGATAAAATTATTGTAAAAATTATAAGATAAGCTAAAAGCAGTTTATTTGCCTTTGTGCTTGATTGTTTTTCCTTCAGCAAAAATTCTCTTTCCAAAAGGCAAGAGTATATTATTGAGTTGAATTTTTCTGTTGAAATAGAATGATATGCTTTGTTTATACAAGAAACTGCAGTCTGCCCTAAAGCTGAGGAAATTGCTATTTTTTGAACATAATTAACATTTTGATAAAATATTTGATAATTTGATATTCCTTTGTAATCATTGATTTCAAATTCATTTAGAAAAGCGTATTTATATTTACCTTTTTTTATTTGCTTTAAAGTTTCTTGTGGATCGTTAAAAAATTTATATTGATATTTTGAAGCGGGGTAGATTTTTATAATTTCCTGAAATTCTTTGTCTGTTATTTGAGGAAGTGCAATTGTGTCACCAACAGACGGCTCTTTTCCTGTCATTGATAAAAGGACAAACGGAATTGTGTACAAACCGTCTGAATACAGAAGACCTGCAATATCTGTAAGTCTTGATGTGTATCCCGTTATTATATCAGCTCTTCCCAATTCTATTAGCTTTTTGCTTTCGTAATAATCTTCTGTTGGCAAAAATTCAAATTGTATTCCAAGCTCTTCGCCTATTGTCTTTAAAATTGATATTACAACACCAGAGTATTGAGGTATGTTTTGAGAGTTGTTGTAATATTCAAAAGGAGGCCAAGCAGGATCACACACAACCTTTAATGTTTTATGTGCCGATATAAAATCTTTTTCTTCTTGAGTTAAAGTAAGTTCAATAGGAGATGAAATGTTCTCTTGAATAAAAATTTTCTGTGAAAAGCAAAATGAATTCTTAAAAAAAATAAATAAAAAAAGAAACGGGAAAAATATTTTGGTATTTTTATACATTAAAAACTTGCCCTCTTTAAGATTTTTTAATTACATAATTATTATATCATAAGAATTGCAAAAAATATAGTATTTTGTAATAATTTCAAAATTATTTTCTTTATAAAATAAAGGCATTTCTAAAAAAAATGTTTTAATGATTTATCAGAGATGCCTGCGAGTTTTTAGTCGCAATAATAGCGCGATTTAGAACATTGCATTTTCAAAGTTTGCTCTAAAAGATGAAGTTTTTAGAGGCTCCCATAAATTATAAAAAAGATTTACAGTTCTTTCTTCATAAAAACGCTAAACCCCTTTATTCACATGCCGATAATTTAAAAGAGCATTCTTTATTTAGTAACGATAGAGGTTTATATGATTAGAGGCTGGTACATTGGTGCAAGCGGAATGAACGCACAGCAGAACAGGCTTGACGCAATTTCTAACAATCTTGCGAACGTAGACACAACTGGCTATAAAAAAGACATAGCTGTTAGCAAAAGCTTCAGCGAGCTTCTCTTGCGCAGAACAGAAGCTGACGGTGTTTACAAAACTCCTTTTGGCTCGGCGGATGCGGCCCCTATTATTGGAAAGCTAGGGCTTGGGGTAGAGACAAACGAGCTTTACACTGACTTTGACCAAGGCTCATTTAAATCAACAGACACAAGCACAGACCTTGCTTTAAGCGGCAAAGGATTTTTTGCAGTACAGACACCAGAAGGCGAGCGCTACACAAGAAACGGCAACTTTATTTTAGGAAAGGAAAAGATTCTAGAGACAAAAGACGGCTACCCGGTGCTTGGAGAAAACGGCCCTATAACTTTGGAAGACGACAAATTCCATGTGAATGAAGACGGCATGGTTTATACAAAGGAAAATAAATTAGTTGATAGAATAAAAGTTGTCCGCTTTAACAACGAGCGCTACCTAAAGAAAATGGGAGAAAGCCTTTGGAACACAAATGATATTTCAGGCGAGGCCCACATTGCAGAAGGAAAAGAGCGCCCTAAGTTTTTGCAGAACTACACTGAAGCAAGCAACGTAAATGTTGTGAACGAGATGGTGCAAATGATAGAAGTGAACAGGGCTTACGAAGCAAACCAAAAGTCAATTCAAAGTGAAGACAGCATGATGAGCACGCTTTGGACAAAAGTTGCAGTGGCTCGTTAATTCACTGAGCTAGTAGAAGTGAACTTTGTGTGATTGCAAACAGCAATTATCAATTGAAGAAGAATTAGGAGAACATAAAATGGTAAGAAGTCTTTGGACAGCAGCAACAGGAATGAACGGACAGCAGGCAAGTATTGATGCTATTTCTAACAACCTTTCAAACGTAAACACAACTGGCTTTAAGCAGCACAGGGCGGAGTTTGAAGATTTGATGTATCAGAATGTTAAGCTTGCTGGAACTCCTGCCACAGAAGACACTGTTACTCCTGTTGGACTTCAAATGGGCAGTGGTGTAAAAGTCGGTGCCACTCAGCGCGTAATGTCACAAGGCTCTCTTCAGGCTACAGGCGTGGACACTGATGTTGCAATTGTAGGCGACGGTTTTTTCAAAGTTCAGCAGTACGACGGAAGCTGGGCTTACACACGCGACGGTTCTTTTAAAGTAGATATGACAGGCCAGCTTGTTACTTCAAACGGCCTTAGGGTAGAGCCGGAAATCATAATGCCAGAAGGATTCCAGCTAGAGACACTTGCAATTTCTGACGACGGACGTGTGAATGTAAAAGTGAACGGAAATCCAACCCCTGTGGAAGTAGGGCAGATTGAGCTTTACCGGTTTCCAAACTCAGTAGGTCTTGAAAACTCTGGTGACAACTTATATAAAACAACAAACGCTTCAGGCGAGGCTATAGCAGGACGGCCTGGCTTTGACGGCATGGGCGTTACAAAGCACAAGTTCCTTGAAATGAGCAATGTTTCTGTAGTGAATGAAATGGTGCAGATGATTGTCGCTCAAAGGGCATACGAGTTCAACAGCAAGGCAATTACAACAAGCGACAATATGCTTCAAACTGCTGTGAACTTAAAGAGATAAATAAGCTAAATAAGAGGATAAGATAAATGACAGTAAGTGGATTGACAAGAACAGATTCTGTAAACTCATTGACATCAGGAACAGCTTCAATTGAAGCAACAAATTACAAAGCTGACCAGAACAAATTCATGTCATTGGTAAAAGAAATGTCAGAAAAAGAAGATTCTGCCACAGTGTCAAATGTCTCTTCCTCTCAAATAAGCACAGGACGCTTGAAAGGCGACTACACACAGGGCTTTAGCGGATTGTACACTTCAGAAGCAGACAAGCACGCAAAACCTGTAGGAGCCGCCGCTAACAGCTCAAATGGCAAAGGCAAGCAAAAGACTATAGACAAAACAAGCAAACTTTACGAGCAGGCTTTGGAATTAGAAAACTACTTTGTAAAGGAAATGCTTTCTTCAATGAGAAAAACAATTCAAAAGAGCAACCTTAATGGCGAAGAAAACGACTACGCTCAAAATACTTATGAAGACATGCTTTACGACAACTACGCAGAAGAGCTAACAAAGAACGCAAACTTTGGACTAGCCGACCAGATTTATCTTCAGATGGACACGCAAGTAGACTTACAGGCGTAATATTCAGCAGATTTATTGCATAAAATGCTCAATTGATAATTCTTTATGTTTGATATAAAATACGCTTTATGAATAATCAAACAGGAAATCTCCCAAAGAATTTAAAAGACGTACATATACATTTTGTTGGAATCAAAGGAACCGGCATGGTTGCCCTTGTTGAAATTTTACACGCAAGAGGCGCTAAAATCACAGGCAGCGATGTTTCAGAAAGGTTCTACACTGATGAAATATTGGACAAGCTTAACATCCATGCTCTTCCTTTTAGTGGAACAAACATTACAAAAGAAGTTCAGTATGTAATCTACTCAAGCGCATACAGCCCTGAAAAGAATCCAGATTTAATTGAGGCAAAAAAACAGAACAAACCAATGATGCTCTACAGCGAAGCGCTAGGCGCAGTTTCTGCAACAGCGTACAGTTCTGGAGTTTGCGGTGTTCATGGAAAAACAACAACAACAGGTCTTGTAGGAACAATTCTAGAGGAGCTAGATTTTCCTGCACAGGTGCTGGCAGGCAGCATAATCACATCTTTTGGCGACTCTTGCACAATGACATCTCCTTCTTGCAAAAAGTCAGGGCACAATTATTTTGTTGCAGAAACTTGCGAATACCAAAGGCACTTTATGGCGTTCTGCCCTCAGAAGATAATTCTTACAAGCGTAGAAAGCGACCATGAGGACTACTACCCAACATACGCTGACATAAGAAACGCTTTTGTTGACTACATCTGCAAGCTTCCAAAAAACGGCCAGCTTATTTATTGCGCGGACGACAAAGGCGCTGTTGAAACTGCCAACATTGCAAAAGAAAAACGGCCAGACATAGAGCTTGTTCCATACGGCGAAAATGCGACTGGCAGCTACAAACTTTCTTTTGGAAAAGTAGAAAACGGCAAGCAATACTTTAACGTAAATGAAGTAGGCGAGTGCTGCTTAAAAGTTCCAGGAAAGCACCTTGTAAGAAACGCGACAGCCGCAATAGCATTATGCTCAGAGCTTTTAAAAACTGATAAAAAAAATCCCGCTGATTGCATTGATAAAATAAAGTCAGCTCTCTTAAAATTCACAGGCGGAAAAAGAAGAAGCGAAGTTGTTGGTGAAAGGAAGACTCCATCCGGTCAAGATGTGATTTTCATAGACGACTACGGCCATCACCCTACAGCAATAAAAACAACACTTGCTGGCTACAAGGAATTCTACAAAGGCAGAAAAATTATAATTGATTTTATGAGCCACACTTACACAAGAACACAGGCGTTGCTTGAAGATTTTGCACAGTCATTTTCTTCCGCGGATGAAGTCATATTGAATAAAATATATGCAAGCGCAAGGGAAGACCCAAGTGCCGCAAATGTCACAGGAAAAATATTAGCCGAGCATACAATGAAATACCACAGCAATGTAAAATACTGCGACGGCTTTGAAGAGGCGGCTGAAGTAGGATTAAAAGAGCTTTCAGAGCCAAGCGGCGCAAAGTATCCAGAAGGCTACCTTTTTGTAACAATGGGCGCCGGCGACAACTGGAAGGTAGGCAAGTTGATTATGGACAAACTAGGAAAATAAAGAATGAGAAAAAGATATTCTTTGATTTTTATAAATATTAGTTACTAATTATAGATGCTCAGTTGTCAGCAGTTAGGGTGCCACTCTCGCCCTGTTCAGCCCGTCATTATTGCCAGAGCCGAGGCAGGCCCCAAACTACTGACAGCTGAGCAGCGTCGTTTTGTGAATGTTTTGTGAATATAGAATTTAACATATAATTTTATAAAGTAAAAAAGAATATTTTTATCGAATATAAGGAAAATAAAATGAACAGCATGACAGGCTACGGCTACAAGGAAACAATTGTTGAAGAAACTCAAATAAGCGTAGAGATAAAGTCTGTGAACTCGCGCTTCTTAGACTTAAGAGTAAACATTCCGCCATTTCTAAATCAGATAGAAAATAAAATACGGGCGCTTGTTGCAGAAAGAGTTGTAAGGGGCAAGGTTGACGTAACAGTGCGTGTGCATGACACATCATCTTCCGCTGTAATTACACCAGACACAAATGCCGCCCTTCAATATAAAAATGCAATATCTAAAATTGCAGAAAGTCTTGGAATGAAAAATGAAGACGTTCCTCTTAGCCTTATTATTTCACAGCCCGGCGTTTTAAATGTAACAAACGACTACGATGTTGAAGAGTATTGGAAAAAAATACAGCCTGTGTTTACAGAAGTGTACAATAAATTTATAGAAGACAGAGTACGCGAAGGCAAAAACTTGCAGAATGACTTGCTGGAAAAGTTAAACAAGCTGGACGA
>Ga0172378_10002501_pt1 | contig 17240 bp, 11 predicted proteins | sample GrowelOW332metaG_FD_119755 | JGI IMG/M metagenome (GOLD analysis project Ga0172378, IMG submission 119755) | Groundwater microbial communities from an aquifer near a municipal landfill in Southern Ontario, Canada - Pumphouse #3_1 metaG | ecosystem: Environmental > Aquatic > Deep subsurface >... | reverse complement strand
TTGATTGTTTTCTATTTTAATTAGTTATCTTTGTATTTAGAATAAGGATAACTAATTCTAATATAACTTATTATGTATTCAATAAATGACATTGCAGATTACATCATTCTTAAAGTTAAGGGTGAAGAAAGTTCTGCTTCTTTAATAAATTTAAAGTTGCAAAAACTTTTGTATTATGTTCAGGCGTGGTCGTATGGAATAAATAATAAACCTTTATTTAAAGGTGATTTTCAAGCATGGATACATGGTCCAGTTAATAGGGATATCTATGATAGATTTAACCCTACTAAGTGTTTATATTCAGAAATAAATACATCTGACGTAATAAATAATAATATTATTTTAGGTGATAACGATGCTGAATTTATTGATTTTATATTAGAAAATTATCTAAAATACAGTGGAGCTGAATTAGAAAAGTTGTCACATTCAGAGTTTCCTTGGAAGAATACTCGTGATTCTTTAAGTCCGAATGAACGTTGTGATAAAATTATTCCTACTGAATTAATGAAAAAATACTATTCCAAAAAATGGAAAAAAGCTTAACAACTGAAGAACCTAAATATGGAAGAAAGTCTTTAGTTACTAAAGAAGAGGAGAAAAATATTAAAAAAGAGAAGATGGTCTTCTCTTTTTTTCATTTTAAGGAAATAAAAAATTTTGAAATAGGGAATTGTTCCTCAAAATGGCATTTTAGTCTCTTAAAGAGATTGTCAGTATTGGGGAGTATGACAAGTGAACAGTTGTTGGAAGATAATCGAAGTGGAAAAGCTTTAAGATGTCATCCCATTAACTGGTCTATGAAAAATGTTCCTATAAAAAGAACTGATTTAATATGGCTACCAAAGGAAATTTTGGAAAACGAAGCAGAAGTTCCAATAATGCAATTATCAATATCAACTGGAACAGGAAGAATTATTGGCTATTTAGACAAAAATAGTTCAGTATTTTACATTATATTATTAGATCCAAATCATAATATTCAACCTTGTAAAAAGGATAATTGGCAGATTCAGCCAACAAAAAAAGGCTTTTCTCAATATGATGATTTGTTGACTAAAATTGATTCTATTTATGAATTTATCAAAAAATGTCCACATTCTTCTGAATGTGAAATTCCTTCTAAGATAGAAGAGATAAATACAGAGAATAATATTATATATACAATTCTTGATGATGAATTCTATTTAAATTATCAAGAACAATTAGAAAAATATACGCTTCAAGAAATAGTAGAAAGTGGTATTTTGTATTTAATGGAATAGAGGGGTGTATGTAGGAAGGGGAAATTAATAATATGACATCCTTGTAAGTTACAAATTGAATTCCCATTTTTTTGCCATAATCATATAAAAGATGAATAAAATACAAGGAATGCAACAGCAAATGCTTATTTTAAAGAAGGGAACAGATTTTAATGATTAAGGTTTTACTAGAAAAATCTTTGTGTTTTCATCTTTAAAAAAAATAATCTTCCCTGAATAAGCGTCATTAAGTTCGAAGGTATACGAGTCCTCTGCATAAAGAAAAAATCTTTTTTCTAAGATAGGTGTTGATTTATGAGTAGAGAAAGAGTATTCGGATATATATTCAGGCAAGATAAGAAGTGTTATCTTACCTTTATTTGTAAAAACTAATTTCCCTGGTTCATATTTTATCTCTAATGTTTTGATTGTCTGATTGTTTCCCAGTTTCAATTGCTTATAGCCTAAAAGAGTTGTTATCAAATAATCTACAGTAACATAAGGATTTCGTTCCCATATAGGTTTATCTTTTTCTTGGGCATCACTTTCTATTCGTAATAAATTTGCATTGTATATCCCATACCAAAGCTTATTTTTTATCAGATTAAAAGTAGATTTGTCTTTCTTTGTTTCTTGCCAGTAGTTATGTTTGCGAGCATACCCATTTACACATTTCGTTCCTCTACAGTCAAGAGTTGGATCACTTGCCGCAAAATGATCAGAACAACAATAAAAGGTTTTTTTCCCTTTTCTGCATTCTGACTTCTCAAAAGCATGATAGTAGTATTCAAAATGAAGCAATAAATAGTATTCGAAACAAATACTCGAAAACGCTATATGAACTGGGTTCTCTGCATCTTTTTCAGCTTCTGCAAAAGCTTCTTTTGCTTTGGGGTGTTGATCTTTATCAAATACAGCCCATAAAGAATCATAAATTCCTTTTTCACTAGCCGCTTTCAATACCCAATTTAAGGGAGGAGGTCCCTTGAGTTCTTCTTCTAAACAAGAAACATCATCTGTATTTTTTGTCTTTCGTTTTCTACCTTTGTAAGCGCCACGCTTTACAGCGGGTGATTTTTCTTTAGGAGGAACTGGAAATATTTTTATTTGTTCCCTATTATCTAAGTATTTTTGTTGAATCAGAAATTCACGAAATTCTTTAAAGAAATTAGGTTCTGTTGTTTCACCCTCACAAACAATATAATACGTCGGGTTCGTTTTTCTTTTAGGTGTCATCATTTTTGGATTAGTTATCGAATAATGACTCTATATCCCCAATTTTAGGAACTGCACCAAATTTATTGTGTAAATACCATTTTGCAAAAGGAGTATCTTCTCTAACATCTTCAAAATCTGCTAAGGAAAAAAGATCAGAAACGCCTTCTGAATCCTTTTCTGTAAACCAAACTTGATCCCGTCTAATTCGACTTTCATCTAATAAATTGATATCGTGAGAAGTCAGTAAAATTTGGCTATGTTTTGTATTTATCTTATCACTATTTATTATATCAAGTAGCCAACGAGTAATATAGGTATGCAAGCTTGCATCCATTTCATCAATAAAAATAGGACTTCCATTATGCATAGCCTTTAACAACATAGCACCGATCAAAAAAATCATCTGTGTACCTTTAGACTCATCAAGTAAATTTAATTTCGTATTTTCATTTTCATCCTCTCTATGATAAAATTTCATTCTATCCTCATTAGAAAGTGGTTTTTCGTTTATCTTCAAATTTCTTATACCAGTATCACTTGCTTTTATCATTTCAGCTAAGTTACTTAGATCAGAAGGATTTTTCTTTAAGTAATCTATTCCACTTTCTAACAATTTATTCTGCATAGTAGTATGATAACCATTTATCACGATCATATTACCTAGATATTTAGCTACAGGTGTGATGTCTTTATCGTTTACGTAATCAAAAAACTGAGTTAATAATAATTTATCTTTGAATATAGGTAGTTTTTGAGCAGCTCCTCTTTTTAAGGTTGCCCCATAAGATATAACAGCACTATTTTCGTCTGTTTCTCTTTTAAATATTAATGTTTTTTTATTGTTTGGATAGAAAAAAAGATCCTCTTCTAAAATACTATTTCTGTCATATTTAATAGCGTATAAATATTTCACCTTTTCAATTAAGAATTCCAAACTAATTGATGAAGGAGCATTCATTGTTTCAGTATCAAATCTAAAAGGATCATAAACTTTCTTATATTCACTTGCTTTTCCTATAATCAAATTTTTTAAAATAAAAAGGGCAAGAATTACATTTGTTTTACCAGATGCATTAGCACCATAAATAAGACACCTTTTTAATAGACGAATAGGCTTCGCTGTTTTTCCCTTTCCAATATTTACTTCAAATACATTTTGCATCTTAGCTTTAGATGTGTTCGCTTCAAAAGTAAACACAGCTTCATTCTTAAATGATCTAAAATTTGAGAATTTGATGTTTAGTAGCATAATCTTGCATGTTTTCTACAAAATAACGAATTAAAATCTCATAATCCAACTATTTATCCAACTATTTATCTCAATAGCTTCAATTATTGATGTGTTACGTATTAATTGTACATTTTAAAAAATAGGCAGTGACTTTTATTAAAAAGTCGGTGAGATTTTGGTAAAAATATACGAAGGACCGACAAGGTCATAACGGAATTTTTAGTTTTTGTTTAGTCCTTTCATCGAGAGTGCGATCCGTTTGCGAGTGAGGTCTACGGCGATTACTTTTACCGTCACGTGTTGCTGTACGGAGACCACTTCGGCGGGATCGGTGATGAAATGATCGGTGATCTCGGAGATGTGAACGAGGCCATTTTCCTTGATGCCTATATCCACGAAGCAACCGAAGTTGGTGACGTTTCCTATGATACCAGGTAGGATTTGACCTTCGTGTACATCATTGATGGTCGAGAGCGTGGGGTCGAAGGAAAAAACTTCTACTTCCGCACGAGGATCACGCCCCGGCTTTTCGAGTTCTTCTTTGATATCAAGGAGCGTAGGCATTCCCACGTGGTCTGTTACGTAGGTCTCCCAGCGAATCTGTTGACGAAGCGTTGCGTCTTCAACGAGTTGGTCGATTGTCACGCCCAAGTCTCGGGCTATTTTTTCAACAAGGGCATATTGTTCGGGATGTACGGCAGTATGATCTAAGGGATTCGCCGATTGAGGAACCCGTAAGAAGCCGGCACATTGTTCAAAGGTTTTGGCTCCCATCCGGGGCACGTTCAGCAACGCCTGCCGAGAGGTAAAAGCACCGTTTTCCGAACGATAGGTTACGATATTATGCGCTAAGGTATCGCCTAACCCTGAAATATAACGTAAGAGGTATTCACTAGCCGTATTCAAGTTGACCCCCACTTTGTTCACACAACTTTCTACCGTTTGATCGAGACTCTTCTTGAGGGCCGTTTGATCTACATCATGTTGGTACTGACCGACCCCAATGCTTTTGGGATCAATCTTCACCAACTCGGCCAAGGGGTCCATCAAACGACGACCAATGCTGATCGCTCCTCTGACGGTCACGTCATAAGCAGGAAACTCCTTGCGTGCGATGGGCGAAGCGGAATAAATAGAGGCACCGCTCTCACTGACCACAAAGACGGTGACGGGGCGATCAAACTGAATATGCGTAATGAAACGTTCCGTTTCTCGGCTTGCCGTACCATTGCCAATGGCGATTGCTTCTATCGCATAGGCTTCGACCAGATGGGCCACTTTGGCGGAGGCTTTGGTGAGTTGTTTCTGGGGGGGATGGGGGAAGATGGCTTCATTGTATACTAAATCACCTTGCTCATCAAGACAGACCACTTTACAACCCGAACGAAAGCCAGGGTCAATCGCTAAGATTCGTTTTTGACCCAAGGGAGGGGCTAAGAGTAATTGACGAAGATTTGCGGTGAAGACGTGAATGGCTTCTTGATCCGCCTTTTGCTTACTCTGTTGGGCAAACTCCGTTTCAATGCTGGGTTTAAGCAAACGCTTATACGCATCCGTTACCGCCATTGCTTTCTGTTCTGCTAAGGCTTTGTGCGGTGTTATATACAGTTGGTCGAGGCGGTTGAGACAAGCGTCGCTATCAGGTGAAATATCTAGGCGTAGAATCTTTTCTCGTTCGGCCCGTCGTAGGGCTAAGAGTTGGTGAGACGAACAACGTTTCAACGGCTTGGTATACTCAAAATAATCCCGATATTTTTCACCTTCTTCCGCTTTTCCTTTTATTAACTTCGAAGAAATAACCGCTTCCCGTTCAAAAAAAGAACGTACGGTAGAACGTGTTCTCTCGTCTTCACTGATTTGTTCGGCGATAATATCTTGTGCTCCTTGCAGGGCTGCTTCGAGGGTGGGCACCTCTTTGGATAGAAAGCGTTTGCCTTCTCGTTGAAGATCGATCGGGGCTTGTTGATCAATCAACTGAGCCAAAGGCTCTAACCCTCGTTTTTTTGCCTTTTCGGCTCGGGTGACCCGTTTGGGTTTGTAAGGCAAATAGAGATCTTCAAGCTTCACCGCATCGTTGGTTTGTGCTATTTTTTGTCGTAAGCTATCGGTCAATAGACCCGCCTTGTCGATGGTGGCTAGAATGGTTTCTTTACGCTTCTCGAGTTCTGTGAGGCGTTCGGAAGCTTCTTTAACTGCTCCCACTTGTACCTCGTCCAACTGTCCTGTAGCTTCTTTACGATAACGACTAATAAAAGGAATTGTAGCGCCCTCTTCCAGTAGTTTCAGGGTCGCTTCTACTTGGTGGAGAGAGAGCTTATTTTCGTGAGCAATCTGCTCGATAAAATTCGGTAACATAAGTGTTGGGTTTGTTTTTTAAATGCAAATTTAATGAAAAAAATAATATGCGGATTAATTTTATCATTTCTTTGTCTTATCTTTGCGTAATACCTTTTAGTAAATGATGAAATGAAAAAAAATAGAATACACAAGTTGATAAAAAGTGACCCTAATGCGATAGCGTGCAAATTGGCACACATAACCCCCTGGATCTATCGAGTGGCTTTAGACCAGATCTCTTTTTTGTATTACGAAGGGAATACCGTGACAGAACGAGAATTGTCTATCGAAGAGTTTTTCTCTTTCCTACATCAACCAGATGTGAACGCTTTTACGCAGGCCATGGAAGCTATAAAGATGTGCAAAAAAGAGACGTTATTATGCTCCATTTCAACCAATCTGTTTACCGAGGAATTTTCACTTTTCACGATGCAAGGGGAAACGGATTATGATGAGGCGGGTTCTTTACTCTCGATAAGCGGACTGTTACAACCCGATAAGATAGGACAGGCTTTTACCATAGGAAAATCCGAAAAGATTACGAAACAGACGCTAGACCATTTGCTCAAGGCCAAGGAAAAAGCAGAACTTAAAAATAAACAGAAATCAAATTTTATTTCTAATTTGAGTCATGAGATACGTACGCCTCTGAATGCGATTGTGGGTTTTTCTGATTTATTGATGCTGACCGAAGATCCAGAAGAACGAAAGGAATATATGGATATTATTCGTTCAAGTAATGATTTTCTATCTCGTTTATTGGGGAAGGTGCTTGATTTATCTCGTATTGAGTCGGGTCGGGTGGATTTTATTTATTCTACGTTTAGTTTGCAGGAGATGTTTAATGCGGCTCAAAAAACCTTTGGTTTGCAAGTTAAGAAGGAGGTTGAACTTATTTATGAGAATGATGATGATGAACAAGATTTTGTTTATTCAGAACCCACTCGATTGAATCAGGTATTAAGTAATTTCCTTTCGAATGCGGTCAAACATACAGAGAAGGGAAGTATTCGTTTTGGTTACCGCATGAAAAAAGAGGGTTATTATTGTTATGTGACGGATACGGGTGCGGGCATGAAGCCTGAGGTGCAAGCCCATGTGTTCGACCGCTTTGCCAAACTCAATCGTACGCAAGAAGGAACGGGTTTAGGGTTATCTATTTGCTATACGATTATGGAAAAATTGCAGGGGAGTATAGGTGTGATGTCAGAAGTGGGCAAAGGCTCGACTTTTTGGTTTCTTTTACCTCATCAAGAGAAAGCTTAAGAAATTTTAGATGAACTCTTTTACGTGTACTTCGCTTTTGCCATTGGTCCTGCGAATGACACGTACTTGCGTGGCAATACGTTCGGTAATATCGGTGACATGGGAGATGATCCCGACTTTCCGTCCTTGTGTCTGAAGGTGCTCGAGGGCATCCATGGAGGTGCGTAAGGTTTCATTATCAAGGGAGCCAAAGCCTTCGTCAATAAAGAGGGATTCTACATTCATTCGGTTAGAGGAAAGGGCGGAGAGCCCTAGGGCTAAGGCGAGTGATACTAAAAAAGATTCGCCTCCGGAAAGGGAGTGTACGCTACGGATTTCGCCCAACATATCTAAATCTTTAATTTGGAGGGCGAGGGTATCGGGTACACGTTCCAATTCATACCGTCCTGTTAGTTCGTGGAGTTGCTGATTGGCATAGGCCAATAAGGCATCTAAGGTATATCCTTGTGCAATATCTTTAAATTTAGCGCCATTTTGCGAACCATATAACTCATTGAGCTTGGCCCAATTCTTATAAATTTCACTTTTCTTTTTTAATTCTTTTTCAAAGCTTGCAATGCGCTTTTTGCCGAGTTCATGATTGGCTAATAAGGCACGGATCTCCGTTGTCCGTTCTTGCAGTGTCGTGAGCGTTTGTTTATTGGTTGCTGCCGCAGTTTTACAGGCTTCTTCGGTCTGTAGCGGTTTACTGGGTTGACTACGGTGCAGGGTGGTCTGGCGTTGTCGTTCACCCAGCACGGTCTCAGCGGTTTCCTTTTGTTTGATTAAGTTTTGCCAAGCGTTGCGTTTGGCTTCAAGGGTTGCATTCGGGGTCGATAAAATAAGTGTTAGTTTGTCGTTGTCCCAGTTCTCTTGTTGCGTCAGCCACTGCTCAATCGCTTGTTGCGCCGTCTCATAGTCGGCGGTATGTTGTTTGATTTGAAGGGTCAATTGGGTGGTCTTTCCTTCATTTAATTGTTCCGCTTTTTCTGCTTTTTGTTTTTCCGTAATCGCCTGTTGTAAAGCTTCTTCGAGTTGGCTTTGGGTTTGTTTAAGTTTCTTTTCGATCTGTGCGGTAGGTTCCCCGTCAAACAAGCGTGCACGGTCGTGCGTACGCTGTATACGTAGGGTTTGTATCTGTTGGAATAATTCGTTCTTTTCCCGTAGCTCTTGTTCTTGCCTAAGTTGTGTCTCCTCTTTATTCTTCAATTGGAGTTGATCCTTTTCAATCTCTTTCTCCGTTTGTTCCTTGAGTTGCGTATTTTGTTCCCATTGTTTACCAAGCTTTTCGACGTTATCTTTTAGCGTCTGTTCTTTCAGCAACGTTTCCCACTGAGGGATGATAGACACCCAAGGGGTGAGCTCTGTGCGTGTTTGTTGAGCTTGATTCGTAAACGTAGTCACATTCGTTTGTGTAGCCACCAAGACCTTTTGGATCTCCTCCATATCCTTCGTCAGTGTTTCCAGTTCTTTGGCTACATTCGCTTTCTGTCTTTCGAGTTCTTCTTCTTGTAGATTCTTTACCGCTAGGGTCTTCGCAAAAGGATGATCGGTTGCTCCACAGACGGGACAGGGCTGATTCGCTTGCAACTGTTTACGCAAGACCACTACTTCAGTAGGCAAGGCCTTATTCAGCTCTGCTTGTTCTTGCTGCAGGGTCTCTAGTCGTTTGGCTTTGGCCTCATAGGAATGCTTGGTTGCCGTGTAGCTGGTCTCATTGGTCTTCTGCCATTGCAACGCTTGATCATATTGCGTGATCCATAAAGTGATTTTTTCTTTGTAAGGGATTAAGGTGGCATAGGGCTCATAATGAACAAACCAATCCGCAATTTTAAGGGCTTTCTGTTGATTGATTTGCAATTGTTCTTGTTGCTTCGCCGAGGCCTGAGTTGTTTGTTGGTGTAACTGAGTCGCTTTGGCAAGATCTTCGTGTGCCTTCTTTAATTGGGAGTCGGTTTCGGTTACTAAAATATCGAGTTGGTGTGCTTTAATCAATAGCGGTTCCAGGCGGCTGCGTTTTTGGTCAAACGTCTCTTTCTCCTTCTTCGCCGTCTCCCTTTGTTGTTTCAATTTCTTTAGCAAAACCTCCTGCTGCGCTTTCTCTTGTTGCAAAGCCTGTAAAGCAGCCTTCTCTTTGGTCAAAAGCTGTGCTGTTTCATGAAAAATACGATGCGGCGTCAGGATCTGTTGTGCGAGGTCCCACTCTTGCAAAAGGCGCTGCGTCGGTTGAGCCGCATGCAGCGCTTCCGTGGTTGCCAACACCCTCTTTTGCGCTTCCGCTTCTTTGGCCAGTAGGATGCGCCATTGTTCAAACCAATCCAATTGCGTTTGCAAAAGAACGTTGGTTTGCAAAGCCGCTTCCGTCTCTTTCTCCTTCGATTGACGTTCAGCCAATAGCGCCGTAAGCTTTTCTTCCGGCAAAAGCTCTATCGCCGTAATTCGTCGTGCAATCTCCTCATACGCCTGCTTCACCTCCATCGTCTTCTGAAAGATAGAAACCGAAATTTGGGTATAAATTTCCGTCCCCGTAAGTTTTTCGAGAATCCCTGCTTTTTCATTCTTCTTTGCTTTTAAGAAGGTCGCAAAATCACCTTGTGCGAGCAAGACCGTACGACTAAATTGGTCGAAAGACAAACCAATCAGAACTTGCAGCCGTTCTTGCAACTGCGTCTTCGTTCCTTGTTCCTCCGTTCCATCAGTCAGATTATCCACCCGAAGAACTACATTTTGGAGTGACCCATCCACTCTATCACGCGAACGACGAACCGACCATCGAGATCGATAAATCTTCTTATCAATGGCTAAAAAATCAGCTTCAGCAAAGCCTTCGACCGTCCCCTTACGAAGTAAAAAGCGACTATCATTTTGCGACAGCATTTTACCTTTTATATCTTCCACGTTTACTTTATTTTCTTTGGCATTGAGGGTGCGAGGGGTGCAATCATAGAGGGCTAGACATAGGGTGTCAAGCAACGTAGATTTGCCTGATCCCGTAGGACCCGTGATGGCAAAGATACCCGCAGATCGTAGCGGTTCAGTCGTAAAATCGATTTCAAAATCTCCAGCTAGAGAAGCGATATTGCGTCCTCTTATGGCAAGTATTTTCATGCGTCTAGGTGTTGTACAATAAAATTAAACAAATCTTTCAGTTCAGCGGGCATCTCTTGACCCCCATATTTTTGTTGGTATAAATCTTGGGCCAGATCAAAGGGCTTTAATTTTTGGATTTGATCATAGGTGATTCCTTGGAATTCACTTTCCTGACGAGCCGGTCTTTCGTCTTTGATGCGTACCAAGCGAACGGCTTTGTCTTCTAAGATTTTGGTGATTTGATATTTATACGAAGGCTCAGGCGCCTCCATCGCTAGCTTTACTTCCAAAAAAGGGGAGGTATCATCGGCCTCGCCTACGGGCAAAGCGGCTAAGGCTTGTAAAACCTCTTCCATGGGTTGGGCTTGCGGAGGGACACTGATTAGGGTTACGGGAGGCTGAAAGAACAAACGTTCTATCGTCGTCTTCTCCCCTGCGAGTTCAATTAGGTAGACCCCTTGTTTGTTATTTTTTTCGGCAAAAGTCTTGGGAATAGGAGAGCCCGCATAGCGTACATTCTCTCGCTTGGAGACCCGTTGTGCTCGATGTAAATGTCCCAAGGCGGTATACCGAATATCAGCGGCAAAGGCTTCAGGGGGTACACATTCCAAGCCCCCAATGACCGTACGTTCAGAGCGATCATTCTCGGATATCTCAGCGCCTGTTGCTTGCAAATGTCCCATCGCCACAAGGGGCTTTCGGTGCTTTAACGCTTCTGTATGCAACGCTTGATAAAAGGCTGACACCCCTTCGGCATAAGTAGCCGCCGAAGGATAATCGCCTTGTCGGAGGTAGGGTACCGCCATACAATAGGCTTCGATTTGATGGGCGGCATTGTACATTGGGATCAAGTAGTGAGCATAATTTATTTCACCTGTTTCGGTACGAATAATACGTCCTCGCACGGTGACCTTGAACATCTCGAGCAAAGGATTAGGCGCTTCAAGGCGAGCGGCTGAATCATGATTCCCAGCGGTGATGATAAGTTGGAGATTCGGGCAAGCGATAGTCGCTTCTCTCAAAAATTGATAATAGAGCCGTTGTGCAGCGGCGGAGGGATTGGGGGTATCGAAGATATCTCCAGCCACCAGCAAGACATCAATCTGTAGGGTGACGAGTTGCTCGGTCAACCAGTGCAAAAACACCTGATGCTCACCGCTGCGATCATAGCCATAAAAATTTTGTCCCAGATGCCAGTCGGCCGTATGTAAAATCCGTATCATAGAAGTTGGAAAAATTAATTACACAAAGATAGACAGAATAGTTGAAACCAGGAAAGAAAGTTGGGGGTGTTTCATGGGGTATCACTTTCCAAATCTCCACTTATTTTGTTTGAAAAATCAAGAAGAATGGAAATCAAATCAACGAGAAATAGCCTCTAAGAACTCGTCTTGAAGAATCAAAAAGGCCCCTTGAAACGGTATTTTGAGGTCCGAAAGCTTTTCTTGTCTTTTAAATGGCTATCTTTGTGTCTTGAAAAAAAAATCCGATAACGTTTAAACCGAAAATTTGTGGAGAAGAATCAATTTTGGAGTCTTTATAGACCGCATTATGTCACGCTCGTCCGATTAGGGATACCCATTGTCATGGGCCAATTGGCGATGGTCTTGTTGTCTTTCTTTGATACCTTGATGGTGGGGCATTATGGTACACCCGATTTAGCCTCCGCCTCCTTTGTGGGATCGTTGATTTTTCTTCCAATTATGTTTTTGATGGGGATCACGATGGGCTTGGTGCCACTCTCAGGCTCTGCTTATGGGCGAGGAGATCTTCCCCTCGTAGGGGCCTATTTGCGTAATAGTGTACTCGTCGCAGCCGTTTGTTTAACGTTCTGTATGCTCGTGTTGGTAGGGGTCTATTTTGCGCTCCCTGCGATGGGACAAGATCCCACGTTGCTTCCCCTTATTCAACCCTTGTTTCTTATTCACCTAGCCTCGCTGCCCTTCGTCATGGTTTTTTATGTAGGCAAGCAGTTTACCGATAGTATCACCCAGACTAAAGTATCCATGTATGTCATTGTAGGCGGGGTATTGCTTAATATTTTACTGAATGCACTCTTAATCAATGGCCTCGGTCCTTTTCCTGAATGGGGCGTACTCGGAGCGGGGACCGCTACGCTGATTACTCGTATCTTGATGGCTCTTGTTTATTTAGTATTAATGCGTTTTAATCAACCTCTTCGACCGTATTATCTAGCCGCTAAGCAAGCCGTATGGAGTCGTCAGAAATTTATGGAATTGCAAAAAATGGGTTGGCCTATAGCTATGCAGTTATTTCTCGAAGGATCCTCTTTTGCGCTCACGACCGTGATGGCGGGATGGATTAGTACGCCCACGCTTGCCGCTCATCAAGTAATGCTAACGATCTCACAATTATTTTTCATGATTTATCTAGGGGTAGGGAGTGCAATGACGGTCCGTATCAGTAACTTTGTAGGACAGCATGATTATGTGCAAGTTCGTCATATTGTGTGGGCTGGTTTTCACATGATTATGGCTTTAGCTATTTTTAATTGTACGGTTGCTTTCCTAGGTCGTTACACCATGGCCCATCTTTTTACAGAAGATGTACAAGTCCTTGCGCTTATCCCTACGGCCATGTTGGCCTTGATGTTGTATCAATTAGGCGATGCGATACAGTTGACGTTTGTCAGTGCCTTGCGAGGGATAGGTGAAGTGCGCGTTGTCGCTTGGACCTCTTTTGTATGTTATGTGCTCGTATCGCTTCCCATAAGTTATACTTTAGGCGTAAAGGCTGGTTTCGGATTGCCTGGTATCTGGTCTGCCTTTCCCATCTCGCTCTCGTTAGCTGGTTTAATTTATTACCTTTCCTATCGTCGCTTTATGAAGCGAGTGCTCTAAAATAAATCGTATTCTCCTATTTTTAAATAAAGGAACGTAAAGGGGGGACTTTTGATGATTTTGTTCTACATTTGTGAAAAATTTGTAAAAAGCTTATCTGTAATAAAATAATGGGGTACGAGTCTAAGGAACGAAAATCTTTCAATGCATTTTTTGTTGAAAACCAACAACGGTTTTCGCATTTGGCCTATTCGTATGTGAGGAATATAGAGATAGCCGAAGACTTAGTGGTAGAGAGTTTTGTATACTATTGGGAACATAAAGAGGCGTTGCGTGAAGATACCGATCCGAGAGCCTATGTAGCGACGACCTTAAAACACAAATGCTTAAATCATTTAGCACGACTCAAAAAACGGTTGACCATCGAAAATGAATTGAGTGCGCATCAAGAATGGGAATTATCCTTACGCATACAATCCTTAAACGAATTTATTCCCGAGGAAATTTATACCGAAGAAATCCAAGCCTTAGTCAATCAGACCTTAGCCCAATTACCCACACGAACCCGAGAAATATTTGAAATGAGTCGATACGAGAATAAAACCCATAAAGAAATCTCTGCCTATTTGGGCATTTCGACCAAGAATGTCGAGTATCATATCACGAAATCGCTCAACGAATTACGAAAGGTATTAAAAGATTATCTCCCCATTTTCCTTCTTTTTTAGCTTAAAGAACTCTGTCTATTGAGGGTTATGAGCTGTTCAGGGTAAGCCAAAAATAGCTTCTTTTGTCTTAAATTAAAAAAAAATGCTTTTTTATTGAGGGAAGGGATTCTCTTATTTGCTATAGGTTTAGAACGAGAGATAAAAGGAACAATGGATAAAAACTTATTATATACGTATTTTGAAGGAAAGACTTCCGAGCTTGAAGAAAAAAAGCTTCGGTCTTGGCTGGAAGCTTCACCCGAAAATAAAAAACAGTTTCGCCGAGAGCGCAAGCTATACAATGCGATGCTGTTGGTTTCTCCTTCACAGAAGAGACTTAAGCGTATGCCCTTGTTTTCGCAAGGTCTAAAATATGCGGCGCTTATCCTTCTTACTTTCTCCGCCACCTTGGGGCTGGTCGAATGGATGAAGGAAGCTCCTCTGATTGCTCAGCAAACGATACATGTTCCTGCGGGCGAACGAATCAATATTATTTTGCCCGATAGCACCAATGTCTGGTTGAATGCCAAAACCACGTTTACCTATCCCACTGATTTTAATCAGAAGAAACGAATCGTAGAATTAGAAGGAGAAGCGTATTTTGAAGTATCACACAATGCCAAAAAACCTTTTGTCGTACGCACTGAAAAATATGATGTAAAGGTATTAGGCACTCATTTTAATGTGGAGGCTTACGCCAATAATCCTTTTTTTGAAACCACGTTAATGAGTGGTAAGGTTGAAATTGAAGATAAGTTGGCTACTCAAAAGATCCAGTTAACGCCGAATCAAAAAGCTTCTTTCGTAGCGGGGAAGTTAATCACGACAGACGTGAACGATTTCTCTCGTTATCGCTGGAAAGAGGGTTTGATTTGTTTTAAAGATTTTACGCTAAGTCAAATGCTCTTTGAGTTTGAAAAATATTATGATCTGAAGGTAGAAATAAAGAATAAACAAGTGCTTGAGAATAAGCATACCTTCGAAGGTAAATTCCGGTTGACGGATGGGGTAGCATATGCGCTACTCGTTTTACAACGTAAATTTAAGTTTACGTATACCTTAAATCGAGATCAGAATTCATTATTGATCGAATAAGCATTGATCGAATAAAAAACACACCATAACTATAAACCGATAAAATAAATAGTGCCTATGACATAAGAAAAGAAGAAGGAGAGAAGAAAGAATGAAGAAACCGGAAAATACTACCCATATTTCCCGGTTATACAAACACAATTTCTAAAAGAAAAAATGTATTAAAATAAAACACAACAAAAGTATGAATAAATTTGATTATTCGGGGATGAATTATGCAAAAAAACCTCGAACGATAAGAATATTAAGAACTATGAAAGTTTCTATTGTCTTATTATTTGTTAACCTCTTTGCGCTCTATGCCTCAAACGCACATTCGCAAAATGCAACGGTAAATTTAAAAATTGAACATCAAGCTGTACAGCAGGTTCTTAACGCTATTGAATCACAAACCGATTATCTCTTTATTGTAGATAACGAAGTGAATGTAAATAGAGAAGTTTCCATCCGTGTGAAAAACAAATCAGTAGCCTTGGTATTGGATAAGCTATTTGATGTTTCAGACGTAAAATTCACCTTAGAAGGAAAACATATCTTCTTATCCAAAAAAATACAAGAAGGGATGCAAGTGCCTACCGATCGTACCATAACAGGTGTTATCGTAGACCAAGCAGGGATTCCTATTATTGGTGCGAATGTAATTATAAAAGGAACAAGTACGGGTACAATAACAGATTTAGATGGTAAATTCTCGCTGTCTGTTGGGGAGAATGTTGTGCTTTCGATCTCGTACATTGGTTACAATGAATTGCTTGTACCCGTTAAGGACAAACGCCTCTTTAACTTGGTCATGAAAGAAGATAGCCAAGCCTTAGACGAAGTGGTCGTAATCGGTTATGGTACACAGAAAAAGAAAGATTTGACAGGTTCGGTAGCCAATGTAAGCGCAGACGACATGACGCTTCAAAGTAATTCGAACGTAGGTCAAGCCTTGCAAGGGAAGATTGCCGGTGTAGATATTGTATCACAAGGTGGTGCGCCAGGTTCTGGCTCTCGCATTATGGTACGGGGTATTGGTACGTTAAATAATAGTAGTCCACTTTTCATCGTAGATGGAATTTACATGGACAATATTGATCATATCAATCCCAATGATATAGCCAGTGTAGATGTATTGAAAGATGCTTCTTCGGCTGCTATTTATGGTTCTAGAGCAGCCAATGGAGTTATCATTGTAACCACCAAGGATGGGGTTAATACAGAAGGCAAAACGATTGTAGATTTTTCTGCCAATTTAGGCGTACAGACCCCTTCTAAATATCTTGATATGCTAAATGCTGAAGAATGGGCTGAGGTGACAACGGTCTCTCGTGCGGCGATTGGCAAAGAACCCTTGGCTATGGCTCAAGATTTAGGAAACAAAGAAGACAATGATTGGCAAGATATCATGTTGAGTCCAGCGTTGACACAAAATTATAATGTCTCTATGAAAGGGGGCGGTAATACCTATAAATATTACACGGGTCTAGGTTATTATAATCAGGATGGAACCGTAAAAGGGACAGACTATGAACGCTATACCTTGCAATTTAAATCTAGTTATAAAAAAGGCTGGTTCTCCGCAGGAAATAACTTAGTCGTAACCTATAGCAACAATACCCCCTTGCCTAGTGATAGTAGAGGGGGCCTGTTAGGCGTTGTTTTACAATCTATTCCTACCTTACAGCAGTATGACGCTAGTCATGTAGGTGGTTATGGAGGTATGTATGGTGAAGTCACCAATTTGCCGAATCCGTTAGGTATGATGGATCCGAACATTTCCGATCGTAAAAACGAAAATGTAAAAGCGTATATGAATTTATTTGCCCAGGTTGAATTCATGGACGGATTGAAATATAAGTTGAATATCACGCCTGATTACCAACAAAACCGAAACATGGATTATTTGGCGCTTTTCGATTATGGTATTTCAAAAAATGATATTACCCAGCTGACGGAAAAGCAATATACGAAAAAGAATATATTGATTGAGAATTTGCTTACGTTTGATCGGACTTTTGGCAAACACAAAGTATCTGCTTTGGCGGGTTATACCTATCAAAATAATAATTATAGAATCTTGATTGCTAAAGGGAAAGGAATGTCAAAAGGCTTAGAAGAAATCGATGCAGCTACAGAAGATCGTACGAATAGTGGCTATTCTACGCAAAGTACCATGGTTTCTATCTTAGGTCGTGCTTTTTATTCGTATGATAATAAGTATATGATCACGGCCACTTTACGTAGAGATGCTTCTTCACGCTTTGCTCCTGAGAATCGATATGGTAATTTC
>Ga0172378_10002500_pt1 | contig 17243 bp, 21 predicted proteins | sample GrowelOW332metaG_FD_119755 | JGI IMG/M metagenome (GOLD analysis project Ga0172378, IMG submission 119755) | Groundwater microbial communities from an aquifer near a municipal landfill in Southern Ontario, Canada - Pumphouse #3_1 metaG | ecosystem: Environmental > Aquatic > Deep subsurface >... | reverse complement strand
TGTAAAAGGAGATGAAATCGACCTAAGGTGGTAGTCGATTGTTTTTCGATGCGCTTTTTGGCGCGTGGCATCGCTGCCAATTCTTTTGTTTCCATAACTTGAAAATTTTAGCAATTAAAAAAAGAAGCGGACCTATTATCCCCGTTGCTAAAGCTTTCCAAGAAGGCTCGAACATGTCATTACAACATGTTCACGGGATAGATCCGCCATATTTTAACTAATTGAATGGACATAAAAAAAGCCGAACGCTTCCGGCAATATCCATTGCCTTCGTGGAATGAAACTTTAGCGTTGCAAATATCGAGATAATAGTTGAAACGACAAAGAAAAAACGAAAATATTTTCGCATAACGTAAAATTAATTCGAAATGGAACCTGATTTAATCTCTGAAAACTTGCTGTTTACCGGTGGAAGAATCCTCAATAATGAGTTTTGTCATTGTCCAATTTTTCTTGTCGGTCCAATCCAAGCCGTTGTGGTTGAGCCAAATTTTATAGACATACTCTGATCGAACACCAAAAGCATTTTTCGCGGTAACCTTGCCTAAAACGATAGCATTGCCATAACCGTTAGTCTCGTGAAAAACATTTCCGTCGAATTTTACCTCCTTAGGGTATCTGAACTTGGCTTTTACAAAATCCTGTGCAGCAATGTAGCATTTCGTCTTGTCTTTATAAACATTGTTCTGTGAATATGCTCCTAAAGAAAATGCAACAAACAGGAAAAGAATAATTTTTTTCATGTGATCAATATTTAAAAATGAGAAATTGACCGCAAGATAAAAAATTTAAATTGAAACGTAACTGTTCAATCCAAATTTTGCTCATACAAATAACGTTCGGCAAGCGGTTCGGCTGCAGGTGATCCGGCTTTGGCAAGCTTGATGACGTTTTGCCGAAGTTCAAGTTTGGTTGTGAGACGACCTAAATGGTAAGCTTCAAAAACAGGATCGCCCTGACGGTCGCGACAACGGATGCAGAAAGCATTTCGTTCGTCCGGCGGAATGCCCATCAAAATGGCAATTTCGGCAGGCGTGAGCAAAGCAGCTGCATATTCCTGAAGCATACCCAAATCAATTTCGATCATAAGAAAAAAGGTATTGAGTCGTTATGAAAAACATCGTCGAAATATTCGGCGTAATACCGGTAAAGCCGATCGTCGGTAGTAATGAAACCGGCTTCATGACGAATATTGCGATTCATATTCGCACTACCGACAACGGCAATCGATATAAAATCGTTGCGGCACAACATAACTTTCATATGCGAAGAAGATAAACGAATATCGTCGGCTACGGATCGGGCAAAAAGGAGCATATCGATTTTGTGTCGACGAATATTGGTGTCGAAAAGAAATCGAGCGGAAAGCAACTCGTCACGATCTCTCATGAAAAATATAGGACGAAGACTTTCCTCACTTATGTTAAACGTAGCAAGCGAAAGATGAAACGAACCCAATTCGTCGAAGAAAAAAGGAAGTAGCTCATGCACAGCCCATTTTCCTTTGTGGGCATAAGGAACGATCATCCCGGGTTCGACACCGAGAGGAAAATATTCCGAAAACTGCGCATCGGTCATCGATCGAGCAGTTTTTCAAGCTTCGCGAGTTCTTCTTTGTATACTGCAAGACGTTTGCGGGCAGATTCGGCAAGTTTCTTCTTTCCGTTCTTTTCGTTTACGGCAATAGCCTTTTCAGTGCGCGTAATGTTCTGCTGCAACTGCATACGCTTTTTGGCAATCTTTGCTCCCAACGCCACGGCGCTTTCGCGAACAAAGGCGTCGTCGTCAGGAACATCGACAGAGATATTACGTCCTGCAGCATAATCGTCGATGCGTCGCCAGATTGCCGTGCGTTCGTCATCGAGTGAAACAAGCTTCCTGACAAGTTCGAAACGAACATCATCGGCAACTGCATTGGCCATATCCGAATGCAATTTAGCCATTAGCGGAACGATCTCTTTAAGCCGCTGACGATCGGCAGAGAACGATTCCGGAAGATCGTCGAGGGTGATTTTTCCGGAAGGCGGTTTTTTTTCGGGTTGCGAAACTTCGACTGCAGAGGCTTCAATAAACAGTTCAGGATTAGAACGAATACGGCGTTCGATGAAAATCATCTGATTGATAAGGACGCCGAAACGGCCGTCAAACTGATCGACGGTTTCGTCGTCGGAAACATTCGATAGATATTCGAGAAAAACGCTTTTTTGAGCAACGGAGGCAAAGCGCTTAAAATAAGAAAGTCCGTCATGGTAGCTCCGTTTCGGATTAGCAAGCCATTGTTGTATATTTTTGAGCATTTTATAAAGAGTATTTTTGATTAAACGAAAAAGAGCGCCCGATCAAAAAACGATCCGACGCTCTTGGTTATGAAAAGAAAAAAAGGAAAAATTAAAGGGCGTCAAAATCGATCGGAGTACCCAAAATAACAAATGGGCAGAAAGAATCTGCCTCAAAAGTAAATAGGAACCCCTTGCGATCGGACCGCGCGGCACCGCCGTTAAAAGCGGGTTTAATCGTACAGGGTAAGCCCGGAGTGCCTACCATATATTGCGTACCATCCGGACCTTCGAGAATAAGATAACCGGGCGTATTGTTTACCTTGCGGGCAAACGCTGCAACATCGGCTTTGCTTCCGGGATGGAAAAATTCTCCTTTCTGAACAAACGACTGTCCGTCCACCTCACCCTGATTTTCAGCATCGAGTTTGACCGTTTTGTCTGTAGCATAAATAAATATCGGCTTATCGCCTTCCGAGGAAAAAGTAAACGATCCTTCAGCCGTAACCAAATCTTCGGCAGCAGCAATCGTCGTCGGCAAGTCGGGGGCAGCCGTAACGGAAGCAGCCGGAATAAAAAGCAATCTGTTTTTGAATCCGCCCATGTTTTCGGAACCGGCAGCCCACTTGAGCGGAGCAAAACCAACCGGCAAGGCCAGAGCGAGTGCCAAGCCGTCCTGCAAATTGATTTGAGCGATAACGATGCTCACAACAACAAGCGTAAGCAACGACAAAATTTGTTTGGAATATTTTTTCATCTTAGAAAATTTTAAATTGCGAGTCGATAACACCCGAATGACTTAAAGCCATTCGGGTGGTTTCTGTTAATAATCACCGGCAAGATTTTCAACCGTATTGATTTGGTCGTTGGTCATAAACACCTTCGGATGAATGTCCTGAATACGGGTGTCAACAGCAGACTGTATCCAGAATTGCACTTCGTTGGGATCTTTTTCGATATTGCGGACACTGACGAATTGACCATCGGAAGCATTGCGAATGCCGATATCGAGCAACCCGGGTTTGATTAAAATCAATTGCGATCCGGTGCCGTACTCGGGTTCGGAAATAACTTGCAAACCGCGAATATTGGCATCGTCACGCAGCAACGTAACGGTATCGTCGAAAGTCGGATCGGTATGAGCTTTGACACGATCCTTATACGATTTGCGAACGTTGTACATAACAAACTCGGAAGCATACAGAATCACTTCGCCCTGTGCGAGAAAGCGGTTTGCCTGACGCAGCCAATCCACAAGCTTCTGATAATCGTCAACCGGAGCTTCGACGGTTCCTGTGCCGAAAGCACCGGTATTGACCAGATTTTTGTTGGCAAGACTGACTTCCGTAGCTGCTTTCAACGTGGAAAGCTTGTAATTGAACCCGTTGAAACTGGTTGCCGGAGAAAGTACTGTTTCATCGCGCTGGGCGGTGAACAAGTTGAATGCGATGTCTTCGCCGTAACTCGTAACAATATCGCGGAGAATGAGATACTCGAGCGGATGCTTTTTCGATTTGTTGTCGACGGCATTGCCCTGGTTGGAAACGATGAACATATCGTCGTAGTTGGTAACGTTGTCGGGCACTTCGGCAAAAACGATTTCGGGTTTGAGCGAGGCTTCCAAAAATTTCATTAGCTCTTTGGATTGTCCGAGCGTGAGTCCGGGAGAATAAGGTGCGATGATTCCGGCTTTGCGGCGTTTGTTCTTGATGATATGTTCGCCGTTGGGAACATTAACGATATTGAGACGCATGCGCGAAGCCGTATCGTTGATCGTGTAAAACGGTAAGGTACGCAAAACGGGATCCCACGTTTTTGCGGCACTGGTCAGTTTTTCGAAATTAATAGCAGACATACAGTTGAATTTAAATAAGTTGTTGTTTTTTCATCTCTTCGAGTACAAGAAACGGATTGTCGGCGTTCTTGCGTGCGAAGTCGTTGATATCCATCGGTTTTGCGGAAGGTTCTCCCTTTGAAACGATGGTGGCTGATTGTTCGGCAGGCCTGGTGTCGAGTTCGTTTTCGAGTTCGACGATTCTGGCTTGCGCGGCAGAGAGTTGCTCATTGAGATCGCTGACTTGCAATTCGAGAGAATTAATGTTAGCATGAAGTTCCGAATCGTCCGATTCGGAAATATGCTGCAATGCTTCGATAATATTTTCGACCGTGACGTCTTCGACCTTCATGTCATCAGAATCGGTTACGATAGCTGCGACAATACGGTCGAAATTATCGGCTTTGGTCGAGATTTCAGTGAATTTGTTGTCGTTTAAAATTTTCATACGAAATAATTTAATGTATTTTGAAAAGAATCGATAGAATCGATAAGTCCAATTTTTAACGCCTCGTCGGCAAAGAAAACCTTACCGGTTGACCACAAATTGAGATTTTCTGCCAATTTTTCCGATCTGTTTCGTTGAACAGTTTCAATAAAATCGGAATTATAACGATTGGCAATAGCACGAATGGGTTCGAGATTACCTTTTAAGGCTTCATAATATGCGCTGTTTTTATCTTTCGATTGAGAAGCATAAACATCAATTAAACGAATTCCCTGCTGTTCCCAATATTTTGTATAATCACTAACGGTGATATAGGTTCCGATACTTCCAATACGGGCAGTTGCGGAATTGGCAACAATAACATCGCAACCGGAAGCAATGCCGTAAGCAGCAGAACAAGCCATATCGTCTATGAAAGCAACAACAGGTTTGTTTCGATCGATGACAGCATCCTGCATAACTCGCATTGCATTGCCTTCACCGCCACCACTGTCTATTTTAAGAATTATGCCTATAATATTGTCGTTCGAATAGAATTTGCGTAAAACGTTTGATTTTGAAATCATACCGGAAGGTCCGCAATCCTGATCGTATTTTGTAATTGCTCCCGAAATATTAATTACCGCCACAGAATTTAACGGAATGTCGTCGTCAGAACATACGGTTCCGTTCTGAAAAAAAGAAATAAAAGATTCATTTTTACGTACAGAAGAATCGAAACGCTCACCACGCATGAAAGCAGCTACAAGAGGCAAATAATTGTTGGCATAATCGGGATCGATAAGCCAAACGCCATTGATTATGTTATGAAGATAAAGCATGCTTGTCAAAATTAATACGTTGCAATATTACCTATATATAAAAATGCCGCAAAGGACGACTAACCGGTTAAAAGATAAGGATAAACGGTCTGTTTCCCTTCGAAACGGAGGTTTTCGCCTTCCTTTCCTGCAGGCGTAGAGGAAACAATCGGCTTTTTAAATCCGATGAGAGGAAACCAAGGTGTGCCGAATACCATCTCTTCGCCGTTGGGTTTGGTCAAAACGACGACAAAACGGTTAAAGCCCGGGAGTGTAAGTCCGGAAGGTAATCTGAGATCGATATCGATATTTATCGAATAAATTGTTCCTGATTTGGAATTTTCTACCGAAACGGAAGGTGATATTCCGTTTTTTTGCGGAAAAAGTTCCAAAAAAGCGGAGCCGTTTTTCGGTACAATTTTTACCTTTCCTTCGGTAACGAGAAAATGTTCGATTTGTTTTGTGGATATCACCCGTGCCCGGATGAAGCTACCCATGCGATCCGATGATAACATTATGGTTTAATTTTTTGTAAATGAATAAATTCTGAATTTATAGGGATTTCGTCCGGAAAAAAAGGACAAAACGCATAATTTGCTCGGTCAAATTATTTCGTTTTTTTCATCATTTTTCTTCGATAACGCTCTTTTTCACGTAAACGGTAGTATTCTTTATAAAAAGCATCGTGTGAAAGTGAATAAATACCGTACTCGTCCTGAAACTCGTAGATCGTTTCCTTGATGTTGCGGATTTCGAGCGGGTGCTTTTCGATTTGCCGGCGACGGATACGGTCGTGCAATTCGCAATACAAAAGGGCTTCGATGGATTTGGAAAGCAAAGCGACGGAATGTTTCGAAAGATAATTGTAATAATCCGGATTTTTCCCAAAAGAACGGTTGGGTAAATTGATTTCGAGGTTTCCACGATCGATCGGTGCGTTTACGGGACGCTTGCTTAACAAATCCCAGATCTGAACGTACAAGTCGCAGTGAGCGGGAAAAGTAACGGGACCGTCTTTGCAGTCGTTGTAACGTCCGCGGATGTATTCCGCCAGGTGTTCCTTAATTTCGATTTTTACGGTAACCATTTTTATAACACATTAATTTGCATAAAGATACAAATATATTTTTGATTTTAACAAAAATATATCGTATACTTTTTAAACGGTAAAAAAAGGCCTTGAAAAAACATACTCAAAAAAGTGTACAGTCGTACAAAAGTACAGGATCGTTCTATATCTAATTGGTTTATAATTTATTACAAGCGTACACTTTTCGTACACTTTCGCACTAACGCGCACGAATTGCCTTTTTTGTGCGTTTTTTGAAAATAGTGCAGAATCGTGCAAAAATCGTGCAGACGAAATTAAATGATAATCAATGTTTTACAAGCCGATTTTCCCATTCTGCACGATTGTTCACTTTTTTTCTTTGAATTTCTATAAGTCACTTTTGAAAAATGAATAATATAAAAAAGAATAATATATATATATGTGTGTAACTGTTATTTAAGATTGAATGAGAGGTAAACACCCCCTTTAGTCGAGTATATCGATAGACCAATCGATGATGTATTTCGGAAAATGCGCCTTCCCCATGGTATCGTTTTTCCAATCCGTACATTTGTCCACCTTGATAAAATCCAACGAAAAAGGATGCAAAGGAAAAACAAAAAACGCCCGACACTCACGTGCAGGGCGCCAAAGTTATGAAAACACGCTACTAAGGATAAACTGCATCACACAGAAATTCGTATCTGGCAGGTATATTCTTTGCACCGAGAATAACGGCAATACCGCGAGCAGCAAGTTCGTAAAGCCGCTGATTCATCAGGTTACTTTCGGAAAACTTGAAATTGTCGGCACATACGTAATAAGCATTATCCAAATCGAAATCGTACACGCTGGGGCGGATAAGCTTGCCGGCATCTACATGACTGTAGGCAAATTTCAAATCGACAAGGATATGGCGCATGATTTGCGCTCTTACAACAGGATCAGGCGAAACGGCCACGATAAGTTTATTGCGTTTCATAACTGCATATTTAAATCAATTTAAATTCGTAACGGGTAACAACCGGATTGCTATCCCATGTGCCGGCGCCATTAATTTCGTCAAACAAACAGGCAAACGCAAGTTGTGGCGTGGTAAATAAATCAAAATGCCCGGAAACGGAATAAAGAGTCTCGGAAATATCGCAAAATATTCTGTGAATGACCTTGTAAACGCCTTCTTTAAAACACTCATCATCGGTAATATCATGTAGCCGTTCTTCACGCACATCGGTTATTTCAATGCGATATCGTGCATAACGTTCAGGCATGAACAACTTGTTTTTCCATCGTTTGTCGCAGAGATACACGGAAGAATATTTATAAAAAATAAATCCATCATCAATCACATAAGGTTCTTTCAGATATAGAATTTCGCCTTTGTTATATCGGCGATTCATCCTCCGTGTAACCGTTTTACGCCCATGTATAACGGCTTCAAACATTTCGTCTTTAAAACATATTCCTCTCATAATAGAAATTTTTAAAATGGTTTTTCTTTATTTTCCGTGAATGGAAGATCGTCAGCTCCCGAATAATTCAGCTTGTGTTCTGCAACGGCAGCCCACTTATCCGGATCTCCAATCAAAAAGTATTCGATGCCACCAGATTTGTCGCTGTCATCCGGACGACCATCCGAATCGAAAAACATCGGCAACCCCGAAACCGTGTCATATTTATGCGGGTTGAACAACAATCCTTTCCATGTACAATATTTGCGAATTTTAGATTTGAAAGCATGAGGCGTGGTATAACGCCGTTGCTCGGGCGAATATTCGAGAAAAGAATCGTAAATATCCTTGCGCTTCAACGGAGTATTCCGATGGTTGTCGTCACTGAAATATTCGTCAGCCCAAGAGATGAAGGCTTCGCCCATCGCTTGACGCAGCTGGCGCTGAATGATACGGTCACCGGGAGCTTCAACGACACCGAAACGAAGATACAGCTGCACACATTCGGCCAACAAATTCCAGGTGAGATTCCATTGTTCGAAATCCCACTCATCGAAGAAAAGAACGCCGAAGTCGTCAATGGGCTTGTGTTGGTCATTATAATAATCGGAAAAAGCAATACGCCACTGACGATCACGAAACGAAGAACCTTCACCGTTGAGCGCATGATTGGTGGTAAGGTATATTTTCGGAGATTCGGAAAACGGAAGCGTAGCACGGCCGCCACCCTTGTAATTGACCGACCAATTACCTGTGATGTTGGCAAAAAGAAATTCGAGCGAAAAATTGGTCCGAACGTCGTCGATAAACACAACCTGTGTTTTGACATTGACGTCGTTCCACAAGAACGGATCGCTCTCGATATCCTTGTACTTGCCGTTGATATAGGTAGTAACCTTGACTTCTTCGAGCAGGTTGCCAAGCAGCGATTTACCGGAACGACCGTTACTGTCTCCCACTTCACTTTGTTTGCCGTCCATCGCTACAACGGCTTTGGCTACCGATTTATCTTTTGCGGAAAGCATGAGGTAACCGAGTGCACAAAGCTTGGAAACGAGGTGCGCATTGTTTTCGTTAATTTCATCCAGGGTCAACTCTTCGCCTTTGAGGTCTTTGCGCCAGGTAAAATTAGAGGTATTGATAAGGAATTGCAGGTAATGGCATTTCTCGCCTTCGGGAGAAAGCGAGTAGAAAAACGTTCCGGACTCGTTGTCGCGTGTCACATGAATAAGACGTTTCGTGCGTTGAGCGGAAATATTGTGTACCTGATCGCGCCAAAGTTGATGGGTAATGGAAGAATAAGGACGTTCAACAATATTGTCGGCATTGATTTCCCAAAACTTTTCACTGAAATAAAACAACTGTTTGTCGCGACGCGGTATTTCGAAGTTAGGTACTTTGAATTCAAGGTTCGAAAGTTTTTCCGGCCCCAGAAATTGCGGACCGCCGCGATGAAGCATCTCGAGCACTTCCTCGTTGGCAATTTCTCGCGTGAAATTCTTAACGAAGTCGCGTATCTCCTCGTGATGATGTATCGTATCCACAAAAGGATGATCGATACAAATGTAAGTGTAATCACCGGAAGGAAGACGAAAACGACCGAAACCGCGATTTTGAAGAAAACGAAAACAACGTTCGTAACGAAATTTATAATCTATACCTACAACATCGCCGGAACGGTCGCGCTTTTCTACTTCAATCCAATATTGCTCATCGGCCTCGAGGGGTTGGGCGCTCTCGATTTGACCTTTGTCGTTGAAACGCCAACGGTACTTTCCGATACGAAACTCCGGCAAATCGGAAAGAATATTGCGATAACGCTCGGCGAAATCTGCAGCATTGTTGAGCGACCACAACTCCATAAGCTTGGCATCGCTCCAAGAAGTGATCTTATGCAGTTGAAGATACTTCCCGGATAGCGAACGCTCGTTAACAAGCGTATCGATGTCGTCTCGCAAAGAACACTCGATACCTTTAAGCGTATTTGCCAACAAATCGTCGATACCTTTGTCTCCGGCTTCGTTGGGCTTGACATGACCGATGTATATTTCGAGATAAAGCGACCTACTGTTACGCAGCTGGACACAATATTCCTTGAAATTCTTGGCCGCAGTAAAAAACGAACGCGGCCGTTGATCGGCAAAGTCGTTGATACCAATATTCGATGAAAGATTGTAAAGATCGGAATCGAACAGAAGCACAAGTTCTTTAACGTCGCAGGCCATGATCAATTTCACTAAATCCTCGTGAAGCACGCCGTTGCGACCAAGGTTGTGAATGCCCGAAATGGCAACGGAAGGAATACCGTGCTTGCAGGCTTTTTCGGCCTTCTTTTCACCTTCTTGAATAAAAAGCCGGTGAATAGATTGCTTTTCGCGATACATTTCGCGAATGCGTTCCGGAATATAAACAAATGATCCGCTTCCTGCAGGGCTTTTATATTTATAAGGCTTTCCGTTACGATCCAGATGTTCTTCCGGAAACTGCCAACGTACACGGAAATAAGGAAGCATTTTGCCTGTACTTTTTCCTTTGAAAACTTGTTCGTAAATAACCGGCTCGCCTTCGAGATTATAATATTCAATGATGACATCGTCACCATCGATAATTTCATTCCTACTGTTTACCGTCCCGGAACGAAAGGTAGGACTGACGGTAACGGTATGGTTCTCATCATGTACATACACCTTCGACTGAACGTCGGCTGGAGTAAGACCGACTTCGGCAAGCATCCGTTTGCAATAGGATGCCTTTCCAGGTTGCTTTTTGATAGTCGGTTCCGGCTCGGAAACGTAAACGTTGAATTGATCAGCCAATGCCTGTAACGCTTCAGGATAGGTTTTACCTTGTTTCATCCAAAATGAAACGGGGTCGTTGCCGCCAAAACCACATTTGAAGCACTTGAAAATGTTTTTCTTTGGGGAATATTCGAGACTATGCTCTTCTTCACACGAAGGGCAACGGCCGACGTAAGTAGAACCACGGCGTACGGCATAAGTATTGGCAACAACAACGTCGAGAAGACGATCGTTTGCCGCTTCGAGAATACGGTTTTTATCCTGTTCGGTGAAATACATAATGTTATAATTTTTTTCTGCGAATGAACCAATTGAAATCGTCGCTGAAAATGAAAGTATTCGTTCCGTGCATCCAGATGAACAAGCAAAGCAACTTGACGAAAAGATCCTCATTTTCTTCCTTGACCATTGATTCGATCATAAATTTCTGACCGGGCTTTAAAGAGATAATATAATCGTATAGTCGAGTCAAATAGGCATCGAAAGCCTGCTTTCCCATTTTTTCTCGGTACCGGTCGAATTCGCGTTCAGAAGTGAGGCGATATTTAGCGTAAGATTCCATTTCTGTTCGATTAAAAGTTTTAAAAAGAGCTCTATATTCGCATACCGAGCTCTCTGATTAACAAAAAATTCAATGCTAAAGAAAACAAAAGTGTAATGAAAAAAAGAAGCAATAAAGCCGCAATCCAATCATCATCGTCATCGCAATGTTTCATATTTTTCGATTATTGAAGTGAGTACATCGATCATCAAATAAGTCTCGAAAAAAGGCTTTCTGGAAAAAGTCAAAAGTCCGTCATCGTTAAAGGATTCAACGGAAGCGATCCCCGAATTCTCAATATCTTTTACCATCCATGACTTTACGGGAAAAGAAAAGGTGATGCCGAAAATTCCGTTGTCTGATGGTCGACGGTTAAGAATGGCAAAATCATCACCACAAACAACAAGTATCACAGTGTTTGTAATGCGGTATTCTTTTTTTTTCATCTTAATCCATTTTTATGCCAATAGTCGACCAATTCGGCTATCGTACGAGTATTTGTTTTCAAGTGAATATTTCTTCTGTGGTTAGATACAGTGTGAGGACTTAAGAATAGTTTTTCGGCAATCTCATCGGTTTCGTAGTGATCGACAATAAGCCGCAGCACTTCCATTTCTCGGTAGGATAAAGTTGTGGTAAATCGAGGTTTGCAACAGATATTTTCCAGCTTACATTCACCTCGTAGCGGGCAATGGACTTCCTCGAAATTCAACCGTCCACGATGATCGATATCGATGGTCAGCTTATCGTAAGATCCAACATTGCAACGCAAAAAACGGCTGACAATCCAAAATTCGTAATTCAATTTATTCGGCTCCTTAGAAGAATAATATTTACATAATGCGTCAAAGGCATCAACGTAAAACGTGCGCATGTGTTCAAGCATAGCCGTAATGAAATTACGGCTTTGCCGACCGCATTCAGTCAATTCCCAGACAGGTTGATTATCCGGTTTAATCATAACCGATCCATCAGGTGTGATATAAATTTCTGTGTAAGCGTATTTATTCATAATGATTCAGTTTTTTCAGGAAAAAGCTCTGACTCGGGAAGTCCAATAATTTCCGAAATTATACGTTGCTTAATAGGAGGCGGAACAATTTCACCGGAAATCCATCGATAAACGGTGGAAGTGGAAGTCATCGTTTCATCAGAAATGCGATTGATCAGATTTTTTTTTCTGTCTTCTATCTGATCGAAATAATCTTTAAGTGTCATTTTTTGAGATTTTTGATGGATATTGTACATTATTCTCTTCATTTATTGTATTTTCGTTGTGCGATAATTTATGCACGACACAAATATCAAAATTATATTTGTTTTGTGCAAATATAATCTGGTTAATAAACATTAAATTACATGGATATTTTTGACAGAATAAAGTATCTCGTTGAAAGAGAGTCAGGAGGAAACGTAAATAATTTCTGTAAAAAAGCAGGAATAAACCCTGAAACAGTGAGGTCAGCAATAAATTACAAAAAATCATTCCCAAGCTATGAAGTGATAAGTAGAATTTTACTTACATATTCATGGGTAAATCCGGATTGGTTGATACTTGGAAATGAACCGATGCAAAGACAGGATACAAATAACAATCAAAACATAAAAGAAATTATCGAACGATACAACGAAAAGGAAGACCGTCTTCTATCAATAATCGAATCACAACAAAAAACAATAGAAATTCTATCGAATAAAATAAAAAACAACAATGCGCCTGGAGAGACGAATGCCCATATGGGAAAGGGCGCATAATTAAGTTTATACCAAAGTATTAGATAAATTTTTTTTACAATTTACCGGGACAGAAACGGGACAATAATAGTAAAATTTAGATTTAATCTATATTGAAAATCAATTAATTAGAAAAGAAGAAGCGTAAGAATAAAATCCAGTCATCCCGACAATTTTAGCCCAAAACCCGCATAGATAAACGATTTGCGACGTGGTCGCATGATTTCGACGGGACAGAAACGGGACAGGAAAATAAAAAAACATTTTTACGCTTCGGAGAAAAAAACAAAATTTTCGAGGCGTAAAAAAAAATGTCTTATCCAGAAACTACCCAAAAAAGACAATCGTCTATTTTACAGTACACTCCACCAAAATTATATACCGGAAAAGATTGGTATGTAGGATTTTACGCATTCGATCCGTTAATAGGACGATTGCACCGTAAAAGAATAAAAATCAATTTCATAGAAAAAAAGAGTGAAAGACGAAGGTATGCAAACGGACTTATCGTGAGATTGAACCGAAAATTGGAATCCGGATGGAATCCTTGGATAGAGTCGGAAAACGAAAAAGCATACCACACAATAGCCGAAGTATTTGAGCATTATCGACGATTTATAGAAAAAATGTATATGGATAATATATATAGGGAGGATACGTACGTTACCTATATATCCTATCTCAGAAACGTGGAAAAATATCTTGCCGAAATGAGAACACCCCCAACATACATATACCAATTCGACCGTACAATCGTACAATCGTTCCTGGAATATATATACATAGAACGCAACAACACACCACAAACAAGAGATAATTACCTGACATTTATAAGAGTATTGTCTACATGGTTAATGCAAAACCAGTATCTGAAAACGAAACCGACAGAAGGCATAGCAACATTCGGAAAACGATCGAAGAAAAAACAGCGTACAATCATAAGCAAAGAGGATATGATTAGATTGCGCGATTTTTTGATGCGGACGAATAAACATTACCTGCTGGCATGTTACCTTATTTATTATTGTTTCATCCGTCCGAAAGAATTGAGCAAAATCCAGCTGAAACATCTTTCGATATCCAAACAAACGATTTTTATTCCGGATACAAATTCAAAGAACAGAAAAGACGGAACAGTCACGCTTCCGAAAAAAGTGGTAGAAATGATGATCGATCTGAATATTTTTTCGCACGCAAACGATGATTTCTTGTTTTCAGAGAACTTCAAACCGGGAAAGGAAGAAAAAAGTGAAAAGAAATTCAGGGATTATTGGACAAGAGTAATAAGAAAGGAATTGAGATTCCCGGCATCGTATAAATTTTATTCGCTAAAAGATTCAGGCATCACATCGATGTTGCAGCAATTCCCGAGCATAATGGTGCGCGATCAGGCAAGACATTCGACCATAACGATGACCGACACATATACGCCGCACGATTTACAGGAAGCAAACGAATATATCAAAAATCACAACGGTATATTCTGACTACTTGCGCCGGGAACCGAAACGGATGGTTTCTATTTCGTTTTTTGCCCGCTCAAACTCATGATAGTTTACAGAAGCGCGAATGCCGTCTTCTTTGAGTGAGCGGAGTAATTTTTGAAGATCGTCAAACACACTCATATCGATAGCAGGCGTAGGAGAAGAAACAGGAGAAGCAACGGAAGAATAATTTCCGGATGCACGTTGAGGAACATGCGATTCCTGAATGGCTCTGACAACAAGAGGATAATTGACATGACGTTGAAGACGTACCATATCCGGAGCAGAAACGACCAATTCGGGTCCGTATTCGCCGACAAGCGTCGGGCGCGGAACAATTCCGGTAACGGCCGGACCGATATACGGTACATCCGAATAGGAACGACCGTCAAAAGCTCCGATAACGTCATATTTGCCGTCGGCTTGTTGGGTAACGACACGTTTGCCGGTAGTGATTTCATTGCCGCTTATGTAACTCGACGAAGTCCCTGTAATGTTGTTTATCGCACTACTTACAGCTCCCTTGACGGCCGCAAAAGCGGCTTCGATAAGACCTACAATAATGGCTGCACGTGCAAGTCCGGAAGCTCCAAATGTAGCGATGGAATCAGGTTGGGCAAGCGATTGAACAGTAGCTCCGGCAATAGCCATCTCAACCTGTACTTTCAGAAAATCCAGAGCCATATTGATGAGATTTTTTAAAGAAGACGAAACAAGATCCTCATTTCCTGCAATAGCACCACCTATCATGGACCCCATTTCATTGGCAAAATCGAAACCTAAAGAAATCAATTCGGCTTTTTGCTTTAACTGCTTTTCTTTTTCGGTTTTAAAATTAACCTCATTTTGCTGAGCAATTTGCTTTAATAGATTCCAATTCTTTTCAGCACGGGCTTTAGCAGCATCATCCTGAATTTTAGCAAGGCGTTCGGCATGTTGTTTTTCTTCATCCTCTATTTTTTTGAGCGCAGCTTGTTTATATTCAAAGATTTTTAGTTCGATTTCCTTTTGTTGTTCAAAAGATAATCCGGCAACTTCGAGCGATTTTCGCAGGCGCTCCTGTTCAAGGTATTCGAGTTCGCGGTTGTATTGCGCTTCGTTGATTGTTCCGTCGATATATTTTTGTTGTATTAATGCTTTTTCGTGGGCAATATAATTTTCGACGGCAGCCAATTTGGCGTCAAGTTTCTTTTTGTCGCTCTCGGGTGAAGATAAAGGCGTGACCGGACTGCCGGAAGCGTCTTCTGCGGATGTATCGATAACGGAAGAAGTATCCGTCATCTCGGAAATCATGCCGGAAAATTTAGCCTTGACTTCATCGAGCGCTTCGCCACTGTCGCGTACTTCTCCGACAAGATCGTGAACCAGTTCTTTTATGTTGAAAACACCTTTATAGGCATCGACACCGTAAGTGGTCTGAATATCGGACAACAACTGTCTTTCGAGCGCAGCATAATCGTTGCTTCCGGAAACGGAAAAATCGGAAACGGTACGGTTGATGGTTTCACGAATAGAGGATTGTACCGATTTGCTGTCAACCTGTTTGCCTACTTTTTTCATGATCTTATCGACAATGCGCGTTTGTTCGTTGAGCGAATCGGTCATAATTTTATCGGTAGCCTGATTTTTTATTTTGAGTGCGATTTGTTCGCGCAAACCCTTGTTTACAGCATTAATGGCTTCGCCTATATCGGTAATGTTTCCCTTTTCGTCGATCAATCCCTTAAGGTATTGACCGTACTTCGAAATAATTTCCTTGCGGATTGCAAGATGGGTTTTGCTTTCGGGATTGGAACGACGATAAGCCTCGAACAACTGCATCATCTCGCGTTGTTCGGAAGCAAGTTCGCCGTTAAACTGATCGGTAGCTTCTTTAACGGCTTTTGTTGCCGAAGATGTGCGATTGAGCCATTGTACCAATTTAACCAAACCGGCAATGGCGGCAGTGGCAGCAACAGCAATAAGACCGATCGGATTGGTTTTCATGGCGGCGTTCAGCATTTTCCAGGCTGCCTGCATACGGGTGATATTCCCGGTCAAAAGGCTCATTACGACATTATATGCAAGTGCGAAAATACGGCCGGCTTTGATCAAAGCATTGTTGACACTCTGCTGAATGTTCAAATTCTTCAAAGAGTCTTTCAATCTGACGTTCCATAAATAATTGAGCTTCAATCCGGCAGTGTAGGAGGCATAAACGGTCGCGAGATAGAGAATATATTTGCCGTATTTGCCGAGAAAATCGAGCAATCCGGGAAGAAACTTGACGATATAGGTGATGATATTCGTGCTTTTAAGTAACGCGGGATTAAGCCGACGGCCAAGTTCTTCGGCTGCATCTTTGAATGCTTTTTTGCGCTTTTCGAGTTGTGCGGCGGCGTTTTCATTCTTTACATTGTATTCGTTTGTGAGAGAAGCTGCTTCTGCAAAAGAATCATTACTGATGCGCTGGGCTTCGTCTACCAAATGAATATTGGTAGCCAAAGATGAGAGAACACCGACGGCACGTGCACCATCGAGCCCCATTTCCTGAAATATGGGTATGAGTTGCTGAAATCCTCCTTTTTCGGACAACGACTTCAATACGGTTTTGATGGCGGCATTGGTATCGGTTTGAAGTAAATCGGTGAATTTTTCGACTTCCAATCCGGCAAGTTTGGCAAACTTTGCCGGATCACCCATCAATTTCATGATGAAGTTTTGCAGGGCGGTGGCCGACATTTCGATTTTCTGGCCGCTCTGATCGAGAGCAGAAGCGTATCCCAAAATATCCTGAATGGATATTCCGGCCTGTGAAGCAACACCACCGAGACGTTGCGCAAAATC
>Ga0172378_10002498_pt1 | contig 17245 bp, 13 predicted proteins | sample GrowelOW332metaG_FD_119755 | JGI IMG/M metagenome (GOLD analysis project Ga0172378, IMG submission 119755) | Groundwater microbial communities from an aquifer near a municipal landfill in Southern Ontario, Canada - Pumphouse #3_1 metaG | ecosystem: Environmental > Aquatic > Deep subsurface >... | reverse complement strand
GATCTCCCTCCTTTTGTCATTGCTCAGGATGGTAAACCTGTAGGGACCATTGAAGATGGAGACAGCGTCATTCTTTTCAACTTCCGTGGAGACCGTGCCCTTGAGATCACCAAGGCTTTCGAAGCCGACCAGCTTTCTGAGTTTGACCGCAAACGTCATCCCCAGGTAGAGTATGCTGGAATGATGGAATATGATGGGGATTTGCATGCTCCAAAGCAGTACCTTGTTCAGCCCCCGGCTATCGACAAGACCATGGCGGAATATCTTTGTTCATCAAAAGTCAGGCAGTTTTCAATCAGTGAAACTCAGAAATTCGGACATGTCACATATTTCTTCAATGGCAATAAGAGTGGAAAGTTCGACGCAAAACTGGAGGAGTATGTAGAGATTCCTTCCGATATCCTACCCTTTGAACAGAGGCCTTGGATGAAGTGTGCAGAGATTGCCGACCGTGTCATACAAGAAGCCGGCAGTGGTAAGTGGGATTTCATCAAGTTGAATTTCCCTAATGGTGATATGGTGGGACATACTGGTAATTTTGAGGCTGTTGTCTGTTCCATGGAAGCGATGGACCTGCAGATAGGCCGAATCCATCAGGCAGTCATGGCTGCCGGTGGCGTCATGGTCATCACCGCAGACCATGGCAATGCTGATGATATGTTTGAACATGCAAAGGATGGAAAGGTGAAGTACAAGGAAAATGGGGAACCAAAATCCAAGACTTCCCACTCTCTCAACCCTGTTCCTTGTATCATTTGTGACAGCTCATTCAATGGCGAGTATTCCTTGGATTTGAATGAAAATCTTGGCATCAGCAGCATTCCTGCCACCTGTATGGAGCTGTTGGGGTATGTTCCTCCTGCTGATTACGACAAGAGCATCATCAATATTCTCTAGAAACAGCATATGCATCATAAGGGAAGACGGGGCCTGAAAGGGCCCTGTCTTGTAGTCAAGGGTGGAAGGCAGAAAACTCCTATGGTATACTCTTTACAAGAGGTGGATATGATACCAGTAAAGGAGTTTGGAAGGACAGGACATCTGAGCAGCAGGGTTCTCTTCGGGGCTGCAGCTTTAGGGGAAGTGAATCAAAAAGAAGCTGATGAAACGTTTGCTTTACTTCAGAAGTATGGAATCAATCATATCGATACTGCGCGCAGCTATGGTGAAGCTGAGGTTCGTCTTGGTCCCTTGATGAAGAAGGACCGTAAAGAATATTTCCTTGCAAGCAAGACCAACAAGCGGACAAAAGTTGAAGCGTTGGAAGAGTTGTATCAATCTTTGGAACGATTACAGACTGATCATATCGATCTCTGGCAACTGCATTTCCTCGTTGATCCACAGGAGTGGGAGATAGCGATGGGAGAAGGTGGTGTGCTTGAAGCCGCTCTTGATGCTAAGCGTCAAGGGTTGGTCAAATACCTCGGGGTAACCGGTCATGGTATCGATGCTCCTAAGTCGCATTTTCGAAGTCTGTTGCGGTATGACTTCGACTCAGTGTTGTTTCCCTACAATTATCTGATGATGAAGCATACTCAGTATCACGAGGATGTAGATACCTTGGTCTCCCTTTGCAAGGAACGAAATGTTGCCATTCAGACTATCAAATCATTGGCAAAACGTCCTATGGGTGATCGAAAAATTCCATTTGCTACATGGTATGAACCGTTGAGCGATAAGGATTCCATCGATATGTCGGTTGCATATGTATTGCAAAATCCAGATATCTTCCTCAATAGTACAGGGGACATTCATTTGTTGCCTTTTGTGTTGGAAGCTGCAGATACCTTACTTGATTATCCTACCGATGAAGCTATGGAGGCCTTGGTTAAGGCCTATGATATGGAAATGTTGTTCACGTAGAGGCCTACGGCCCAAAGGAGTCTTTTCTTTGGGCTTTTTTATGACCAAATATGATATGTTCTGGTGACCAATATCAATAAAGCAGTACCGCTAATATACAAAACGAGTCCGAGTATATTGAAAAGTGATTCCTGGGTGATGGTTACCATGGTATTGCCTGCAATCATTAGGATGAAGGCGAAGCAACGAGCAACAGTCTGTCTACTTCTGTTTTCTTCAAAAATTGTAATGATGAAGGTCAAGATAGCCAGCAGATTAATCAAAATACAGACACCTAAAAACAAGTTGTCGGTGAGACTTGCTTCCTGGAGAAAGGAAGCTGAGTTTGTTGAAATTGGGGTGATTTTGGAAAGAAAGAGCGCACTGGCTGCGCCAACAAAGGAATATTGTCCGAGTTTAACGGGGTTGGAGTTTTGTTGAAAAAGACCTGATGCTAAAAAAAGAAAGGTTGAGAATAAAAAGGAAAAGTGATAGGCGATACCAACCAAATAGGGGCTTAAGACCATAACATGGGAGATCGATTGATACAAAGGAAGTACTTTAACATTTCCCAACGAAATCATTAAAAAAAGCATGGGGAGAAAACGTGCCTCAGCTCCAATGTTTGCCCGATAGAAAACACACAGCAAGAGAGCTGCTATAAGGGTGACCCAAAGATGAATCAATGAAGGGACAAAATGGGGTATTGCAGCTTGTTGTATGTCTAAAGCAGTTGCCAAGTATAGACCATGTACAAAAAAGCTGGTTAAGATCAAGGTGATTGTTGCTTGCATTCCCAAAAGTACGAAGCGCAGGTTTTTTCCCATATCGATTAGATGATATCCCTATAAGAACTCTCGTGTCGTACTCCCATGCTCTGACATGTATAGGTTGCTCCAAACGCCGCAACATAGGAGTCTATAAGGATGCCGAATCCATTGAGGATAGGCATGAGCGCTATCAACGTCATTTCAGCCCCATACAAATCAATTTTTAAAAACTGAAGGGCAATGATGGTGATGAAGAACACTTCATATCCCAGATACAATGCACTGGCATATGAGAATAGTGCTGAGCTTAAGGCAACAAAGAGAATGACTTGATCAGAAGGCATCGAACCCAGAGCTGCATAGAGCAGACTGCAGATGCTCAAGGTTGCGATCATGGCAGATCCGCCTCTTCCTATAAGTGTATAGAGAGGAACTGCTGTCGCACTGACGCGTTTTTGACATCCCAGATTGTGTCTGGAAAGGGAAATCGTCATTGGGCTGCTGAAAAAGATGCTTCCGGAAAAGAGTGCTGCAATGGCAACAGACAGCATTCGATACAGTACAATATAGGGATTTGCTTTGAATCGGGTAAGCAACCCGAAAAGGAGGGGAAGAACGACAAGAAGTACTCCTGCTGTTGCGATGATGAGCATCAACAAGAATTTTCCAGCAACAAAAACGGTTCCTTCATTTTCCAAACGGGTAAACCAATACGAAGATGCAAAGAAGATGAAGAAGTGTCCTATGGTACTGAAGGCGCGAGCCATGCGGAACATGGTCTCACTAAGAGAATTCATGGTCACATACGCAGGGCGAATCACTTCAACATTGGGTTTGAGAAAGTAGCCGAAAATCAGGGCGATGATGATGACGGGAAGTAAAAAGCTTTCTGCTGAAGCCAAGGTGTAGAAGGGATTGACAGGAAGCATCGATCCAAACAAGGTGGAAATAGACTGTGGAGCTATTGCACTGATGACCGACGGGTCAGATCCCGCGCTACTACTGGCAGGAAAGACCGTTGGGAAGAAACGGAACACCGTTGCTCCTGCAATGACCAGGAGTAAGGAAGAAAGTATGCTCCAGGCAATGGTTGTTCTGGTGAAAGCCCATCCCTTGGAATCTTTCCTTAATGAAGATATGCCTGAAGAGAATCCGATGAATACCAAAGGAATCAAAACAAATCCACCGAGTTGTATCAACAAGGCAGTTACGGTATACATGATTTGTTGAAATATACCGGACTCTCCAAACAGTAATGTTGCGGCCAACCCGAAAGCAGTCGCAGCCAAATAGGTTATCCACGTCTTCATAGTTTCCAAGAGTATCTTATCGATAGACGCAAGTCAATCAAACATCTCAATCTACTCCAAGAGAAGATTCAGTTTATACCCTGCTGCATTTTCAGCTTCCATAAGGGTTTTGATATATTCCTGTGTATTTTCCATCCCCTTATGAATCGTAAAGGAAATGGCCGATAAATAGATGATTTCTTGGATTGCCTCCTTCTTGTACCAGGTTGTTCCCTGATATTCGTTGCAATTTGCGTAGGTACGTACAGCGTTGTCGCGAAGTAGCTTTGCAAGAATGGTTTTTGGAGCCTCAGTGACATCGTCTATCATGTTGGCAGCGGCAGATATGATTGCAGCACTATGGCAGGCTTTTCTTGCATCGTCTCCAACAAAACCTACGTCACAGAGTTCCTTGGAGAAGAAGCGAGAGAGTAACAGCTTATCACTTGCCGTCATGGCCTCTTCAATGGTGGTGTCTTTTCGGATAAAGGGTTTGAGGAACAATGAGGCTGCCACTACTGAAGGGAATTCATCCATAATCGCAGATCCATGAAGGAAATACGAATGGGATGGACCATCTTTGAACAGAGAAGACCACCTTTGGATTTCTGTAAGCATCTGAGTCGGGTTCACATCTTTGGGAATGCTGGGAAGAGCCTTCAAGGCAAGAGGATGAAGTGTTTCGATTACAGCACTTACATGTGTATATGCCTCAGCAAGATTCAGGATTATCTTACGCTCAGTTTGGGAACTCGCCTTACCTTGAAGCATCGATGTAATCAGTTTTTTGAAAGAATCTCCATGAAGGCCTTCCATGGCTTTGTAGACAGGTTGCAAACGTAGGGCAAGGATTTCTTGTTCTAAATCTTCAATTCCTCTATCTCCAATACTACTGTACAGCTGGCCATATGTCCCATCGACATCTTCAATCTCCCTGATATGAAGATAGATTCTAGCCTCATAGCCATCAAGGTGAAGATGTAATCCCTCATCGAATATCTTGAGGGAGGGAATCATATAGGTGAGACCTTCAGGGAAGGACTCATAGAGAACATAGCGCCTACCACCAACTGTCAGACCCAAGGCTTCTGCCAAAGAGGTGCAGACAGTATGCTTTTCAGCTCCATTCTTTTCAAGTTTGGGGACAGAGGTTTTTATTCCTCCTTCAACTGCTTCATATTGGTTGTTGTACAGTACCAAGGCTCGTTCATGCTCTGTTCCGTTGACGTAGCAGAAAGCTGACTGTTGGATATGGTCATCTTGGACAAGGTCAAACATTTGAAAATATTCGATTCCGCTGAATAGGTGGCGGTTTTTCAAGAGTGGGAAAATTCTGCGATAATGCTCGCCTACCAACCATTGGTTTGGTTTTTCATCCCAATAAGCCTTGCGATACTCCATTCCATATTTTTCTTTGTAGCCTTCAATCTGTCCGTGACCATACATGGGAAGACCCGGCATGGTGGAAAGCAATGTACAGACACCAAAATATTTCTCCCCTTCCCCGAATTGGGCAACGGCGGTGTCTTCATCTGGATTGTTCATGAAATTGACGAATCTCTTGAGGATTTCAGGTTCATAACTGATGGTAGTCTTGATCGTATCGCGATATTTTTGGTTTTCCTGATTTTTGAGCATATTCATGAAGGCACTGTTGTAGACCCTGTGCATACCCAAGGTTCTGACAAAATATCCTTCCATCATCCAAAAAGCTTCAGCAAGCAACAACGTATCGGGAAGCTCTTCACTAAGCCTGTCTACAACTTCTCTCCAGAATTCCTGGGGTATCTTTTCATGGAACAATGCATCGTCCATACCACTTTGAGCACGTCCGGCAATATCTCCACCATGACCCGGTTTTGGATACCAGAGCCTTTGGATGTGCTTCTTTGCAAGTGTCATGGCAGCATCGAAACGGATGATGGGAAAGTTCTGCGCTACATGCTTGATTTGCTGGTAGACAGCCTCTCGTGTTACAGGATTGAGGTAATCAAGCTGAGCAGTGTCATTCCAAGGCATTGAAGTTCCATCGTTTCCATGGAAGATATAGCTGGTTTTTCCGTTTTTATATTCTCTTCTTCTGAACGTGACAGCAGCATCGGTTCGGTTGTAATAGTGGTCCTCGAGTTTTATTTCCACCTCAGGGTTTGAAGAAAGATTGGGCCCGTCATAGGTATAGGATGGAAACGGAGGATAGTCTTGCTGAATGAAATAGTCACTATGTTCAAAGACCCAATCTCCATCAATTCCACAATGGTTTGGAACCATATCGCTGGCAAGTCTGAGTCCCCGATCAGCACACCTCTGGCGGAGGTTGCTCAAAGCTTCCCATCCTCCGATGGAATCAGCTATTTCATAGTTTTTCAAAGAATAGGCTGAGGCTTCGGCCTCAGGATTTCCACATAGATTCTTGATTTGTTTGGATGCACTGCTTCTTTCCCACAAACCAATCAGCCATAAGGCAGTGAAACCTTGATTATGCAACATGTCCAGTTCTTGATCGGGAATCTGGTCTAGACGAACGATAGGATGGCCATACAGCTTGGAAAGCTGATCAAGCCATACCAAGGTGCTTTTTGCAATCATAACGACATTTGGCATCCAGTTTCGATCTGCAGAGAATGCTTCATATTCTGTATCGATTCCGCTGTAATCAGGGATTTTTGTAGGGGCGTGCCCTCCTCCTTGGCCAAGAGCTGCACTAAAATGAGGTTTCTCTTCTTCCTTTACATAGTCGACTGCACGTAAGAGGAGTGTTTTCATTTCCTCTGGAAGCAACTCACCCCAGCTTTCAAGGATATAGGAAATCTGGTCAGTCAAGGAGTCTGGATAGAGTTTGGAAGGACGGGTCAAGAAGGAAAAAATATCTTCATCACTGTTGGCAACCGATGCAGCTCCTTGGGTATATCCTCCCATCAAGGCTGTAAGAGCTTGAGCTGCTTGGGGAAAGGTCAATCCTTCAGGACTGAGGAAAGGCTTGGTTGCCTTTATGAGAGCAGGATTGTCATTCATGACCTGATGCATGAAATATCCCCGCAAGGATTCATCATAGAAAAAATCCAAAGGAAGTTCTTGTTCAAGGAGGATTGGAGAAGGGAACTCCTTCATATAAAAAGCAAGTACGTCTTGCCCTGCATGATTTTTAGATAAAAGAGCAGTGAGCCTGCTGAAAAAATCCGGCTCAGTATCTGAGAGATACCGACTTAACACCGTTTGGTAAAGCAGGTGCATCACCGCTGAAGCATGCAGCTTACCTGCAGAAACGTAGTCGCTGCCTCCCCGTTGTTTTACACGGGTGTTATATCTATGCGCGAGTTCATTTGCTTGCCTATATAGGTTTCCCACATCGGAAGTGGAAGGAAACAAAGCTGAAAAAAAATCCATTTCAGTCCTTGTACGGATTGAAATGCGAAGGTCACGTGTTATCAATTCACGCCTCCTGGAGGATGGTATCTTCCGCTAAAGGGAAGATCCTAGCATACAATAAAGTATACCATGCAAAAAACATGTTGTAACCCCTTTCTTGGGATTAGCCTAATGTATCAGTAAGCGGGAGAGCGTTGAAATCACCTTGTAAAAACGCCTTTGCCCGTTGAAGAACCAAGGGAAGCAAAGGGGCTTCTTCCTTGTCGAAAGGCAGCAATACATAGGAAGCGACGCTTCCTCTTTGGGGCCTTCCGATGCCGATGCGAAGTCGATAAAAGAGGTCGTCCCCTAGGTGCTGTTTGATTGATTTCAACCCATTGTGACCCTGCAACCCTCCACCTTTCTGCAATCTGATCGTTCCAAACGGAAGTTCAAGGTCATCATGTACGACAAGTATTTCTTGAGCTGTATAATTGAAAAAATCAGAACAAGCACGTACGGACTTTCCGCTCTCATTCATATAGGTCTGGGGTTTGAGGAGCCTGAAACCTTCAGCAACAGCTGTTTGCGCATGGAATTTTTCCGACCAAGATACGTCAGGATACAGATAATCTGACAATATCCAGCCTGCATTATGTCTTGTCTTTTCATAGAGTTTTCCAGGGTTGCCGAGGAACACGAGAAGTTTTACCATGCACACATCATACGACAAAACTCCAAGGAGAGAAAAGATGTATATTTTGGTTTGTTATGTACCTGAAACTCATCTTGAGTCAGTTAAGCAAGCTCTGTTCTCTCGCGGCGCAGGAAAAATGGGAAAGTATGAGCAATGTTGCTGGCAGACCTTGGGAAAAGGTCAATTTATGCCAACAGAAGGGAGTAATCCGTTCATAGGGAGTGTCAAAGAGCTTGAACAAGTACCAGAGTGGCGTTTAGAATTGGTGGTTAATGAAGAAGATGCCGCATCTGTAGTAGAGGCCTTGAAATATGCGCACCCGTATGAGGTTCCAGCCTACCATCTGCTTCCAGCAATGACCATTGAAGAGTCCGATATACCTTTCTAGAGGAGTTGTTATGGCAAAAACTGTTGCCCAGATTAACGAGAAGATCAAAGCAGGAACGGTCGTAGTAGTCACAGCTGAGGAATTTTCCCGCATGGCTGAACACACCGAAATCGAACAACTTGCCGAGCAAGTTGATGTAGTGACCACCGCGACCTTTGGTCCGATGTGCTCTTCTGGAGCAGTGATAAATTTCGGTCACTGGTCTCCTGGAATCAGAATGGAAGAGATAACACTCAATGGAGTCAATGCCTATGAAGGTCTTGCTGCTGTAGACACCTACATTGGAGCGACCGCAGAGTCAAAGTTCGATCCTTCCTATGGTGGTGCAAATGTCATAGAGGATTTGATCGCCGGCAAAGATATCCGTCTGCATGCCAGAGGCAAAGGAACCGACTGTTATCCTACCAAGGAGATCGATACCTGGATCAACAAGGATACTGTCAATGAATTCTATCTTTTCAATCCCCGTAACGCCTATCAAAACTATGCAGCTGCAACCAACAGCACCAACAAGATAAAATACACCTATATGGGAAGTCTGCTTCCCCGGTTCTCCAACATAACCTATTCGACCAGTGGAGAACTCAGCCCTTTGCTCAATGACCCGTATCTCAAGACCATTGGATTGGGAACCAGGATCTTTCTCGGGGGCACTGAAGGGTATGTCGTTTGGAATGGCACCCAGTTCAATATGGTCAGGCCTAGAAACGAGCACGGCATTCCCATTGGTACCGGAGCCACCTTGGCCGTTGTAGGAAATGCAAAAGAGATGTCCACAGAGTACATACGTTCAGCCTACTACGAAAAATATGGTGTTTCGATGTTTGTTGGTATCGGCATTCCCATTCCTGTCCTGGATGTCCAGATGGCAAAACATCTAGCCATCAACAACAGCCAGATAGAAACATTGATCAGTGATTATGGAACGGAGGGCCATCCCTCGGTCGGCAAGGTGACCTATGCGCAATTGCAGAGTGGGTCGGTTCAGCTTGAGGATGGTAAAGAAGTAAAGACTGCTCCGCTCTCTTCTCTGAGTAAAGCCCGTGATATCGCCCAGACCTTGAACCAATGGATCAAGGAGAAGAAATTCTACTTAAGTGAGCCGGTAAAGACCTTTCCTCATGACAGTTTTGTAAAACCCTTGATTCCCCGTGAAGGTGGCAACAAATGAAAAAACGCTATGCACTCAGATTTTCTCCCACCCTTGTAGAACAGCCCTTGGTCAGCAAATTGGTAAGAACCTACGATGTGGACATCAATATCCTCAATGCTGATGTGGCTTCAGGAAGAGGCGGCAAACTCATTGTTGAACTATCCGGGACTGAAAAAGCTCTTGCTGACAGTGTCGTATGGCTCTCGACTACAGGAGTCGTCGTCTCGGAAATGATCAAGGAACTCATGTTCAATGACAAGGGTTGTATTGATTGTGGTGCCTGTACTGCCGTCTGTTCTTCCAGAGCCCTTACCATGAACAGCGAATGGAAACTTGTGTATGAAGCTTCTCTTTGTGTGGCGTGTGGACTATGCGTACAAGCATGTCCCATGAGGCTCTTTGAGGTTTCACACGAGAGAGAGGCTTGAACCATGTTTCAGAGTCGAACCTACCGATTTCAGATGGGTTCCTCGCGCTTCTCTTCCCTTGTTCTTTCCATAGGAGAAAGTGATATATGGATTGGGTACAATCCAGCTTCAGTGGGTCAAAATGATTTGAGAAGTGAGGCTGGAAGGATAGTGAGAAGATTGCGCAATGAAATCATCAGCTATCCCGACCCAGCTTTCCGAACTTCTTTTGTTCCTCTCACTGTTACAGACAATCCTTCTGGTTTCATCCAGTCCATGCTTAATGCGTCATTTCTTGCTGCAACCGGGCCGATGGCTAGTGTAGCAGGAGCAATTGCCCAAGCAACAGCGCAGCATTTGAAGCAGAAGTTCCTGTTGGATGAAATCGTTGTTGAAAATGGTGGAGATCTCTATATTGATGTCCTAAAAGAGCTATCTGTTAAGCTTATTGCACCTGGTAATAGGCTTTCAGGTAAACTTTCTGTAGTTGTTGATCCGCTACATAGTCCTTTGGGTATATGTACTTCTTCAGGGAAAATCGGGCATTCTTATAGTTTTGGAAAAGCAGATGCTGTCATGGTTGCGTGTAAAGACGCTGCCCTTAGTGATGCCTATGCAACGGCATTCTGCAATAGAGTGCAAAAGCAATCCGATGTTCAGAAGATTTGCAATGAAATGAACACCCACGAAGAAATCCTCTCTGCCGTGGTGTTGCTTGATGATACGCTGGCTCTTTGTGGTCAGCTGGAGGTACGTACCTGAGTATGAATAGAAAAGAATATTTGCTGGAGACTTTGAAAAAACGGGTGGTTGTTCTGGATGGAGCAATGGGCACCATGATACAGAGAGAAAACCTTACATCTGAGGATTTTTCTTTGGATGGTAAGAAAGCCCTGGGGTGCAATGAGTATCTCAATTTGACTCGTGGCGATGTGATTTTTGAAATACATACCAAATATCTGGAAGCAGGAGCCGACATCATCGAGACCAACACCTTCTGTGCGAATGCTTTCAATCTTGAAGAGTACGGACTCAGTGAAGAGGTAGATGTCATTAACCGTGCAGCATGTGAGATTGCTCGTGAAGCTGCTGCAGATTTTGAACGCTCCCACGAAGGGTATGCCTACGTCGCAGGAGTATTGGGACCTACCAATAGAAGTCTATCTTTTTCTTCCAATGTCGATGACCCTGCCTACCGGATGAGTGATTTCAATGCCTTTTTGGCCATGTATCGCCAGCAAGCTGAGATTCTCCTTGGAGGAGGTGTCGATCTTCTATTGATCGAAACCGTCTTCGATACGCTTACTGCAAAAAGTGCCATCATGGCCTGTATTGAGGCTATGAAGACAGAGGAACGGACGGTACCTCTCATGGTGAGCGTCACGTTCAGTGACCAGAGTGGACGTACTCTTAGTGGTCAGACGCTTGAAGCGTTTATCATCTCCCTCTCTTCCTTCCCCCTCTTCTCCCTTGGGCTGAACTGTTCAACTGGCCCACAGGAGATGATTCCCCTCATAAAAAAGCTTTCAACCTTGGCTCCTTTTTACATCAGTGCTCATCCTAACGCAGGGTTTCCTGACAAGGAAGGGGCCTATACGCTTACTCCCGAACAAATGGCACAAGAACTGAATGAGGTTCTCAGTACCGGGTGTCTCCATATCGTAGGTGGTTGTTGTGGAACCGAACCAAAGCATATACAGGCCATTGCAGAAATCGCGAGAAAGAACGTTGGACATCCAAAGAACCAGGCGATTCATGCTTTGCAACTCAGTGGACTTGAAGCATGCCTTCCCCTTGAAGGTGAGCTCCTGGTGATAGGAGAGAGGACCAATGTAGCGGGTTCAAAGAAATTTGCCCGACTGATCCACGAACAGAAATGGGAAGAAGCTCTCTCAATAGCTCGATTGCAGGTACAGAACGGAGCCCAGGTCATAGATATCTGCATGGATGCTTCCATGCTTGATGCCAAACAGAGTATGGTCACTTTCTTACGACATATTGGAAGCGACCCTTCCATATCAAAAGTACCGCTTATGATCGATTCCTCCGACTGGGAGGTGATTGAAACAGCGTTGAAAGAGTTGCAAGGTAGGGGAATCGTCAACTCCATCAGCCTCAAGGAAGGGGAAGAAAAGTTCCTCAGTAGGGCAAAGACCATTGCCTCGTATGGATGTACCATGGTGGTCATGCTTTTTGATGAATCAGGACAGGCTTCCTCCTATGAGAGAAAAATTGCAATCGCCCAAAGAAGCTATGACTTGCTTGTCCAAGGAGGGATTCAGCCTGAAGACATCATATTCGATGCAAATGTCCTCTCCATAGCTACAGGAATAGACGAACATGATACCTATGCCCGAGATTTCATCAATGCATCCCATTGGATAAAGAAAAACCTTCCTTATTGTCATACCAGCGGAGGCATCAGCAATCTTTCCTTCTCGTTTAGAGGAAATGATACGATTCGCAATGCCATGCATGCGGTTTTTCTCAACCTCGCACAACTCGATATGGCCATCATCAATCCAGTTGCAAATCGCGATGTTGAAAAATTAGGAACAAAAGAACGAGAGATCATCACCAAGGCTTTGCTTGCAGAGGGGGAAGATCTGGTTTCCCTACGCACTGAACTCATTGATCTTGCCCTGAGTCAGCAGGCTTCAAAAGAAGAAACCGGAGGTGGGGGAAAAAAACCTGAAAAAAAAATCCTTGACCCAAAGGAACATCTGGTTCAGTCGATTCTTTTGGGAGAGAACAGCACGCTCGCTAGCGATCTTGATCTACTGGTAGCAGAAGATCCCATTTCCTTGGTTGAAGGACCCTTGATGGACGGCATGAAGGTTGTAGGAAAGCTTTTTGGTGAAGGAAAGCTGTTTCTTCCTCAGGTAGTTCGTAGCGCTCGAACCATGAAGATGGCTGTCGATATCCTCCAACCTCGAATTACTGAATATTTAACTCATAAGAATGCAGATGTAGGACATCAAAAAAAGAAAATTGCAGTAATGGCTACCGTAAAGGGGGATGTACATGATATTGGGAAAAATATCGTAAATCTCATCCTTACGTGCAATGATTTTGAAGTCATTGATCTTGGAGTCATGGTCCCTGCTGAAAAAATCTTAGAAGCTTCACTTACTCATAACGCTGATTTGGTTGGTCTCAGCGGTTTGATCACTCCTTCCCTTAAGGAGATGGCGCATGTCATTGCTCTTTTTGAAGAACGGGGAAGTACCATTCCGATTTTTGTCGGAGGAGCTACTACCAGTGAGTTGCATACCGCTGTCAAATTGGCTCCTCTGTATCAAGGGCCGGTCATTCAGACCAAGGATGCATCTGCTATGGCCCTTGTTGCACAAAAGGTGATGAGTAGTGAAAAAGAGAGCTTTCTTGCAGGACTCAGACAAACGTATGCAACCTTATCTGACGAGGAGCTTACGAGCCATACAAAGAAAGAGGTTCCTTATGAATCGCTTCTTCTGAAGACCAACCAGAAAAAAAAGGGGACCACTGCAAAACACTATGGGGTCTTTATCCTTGATGGTTTTTCGCTTGATGCTCTGCAGGAAAAAATCAATTGGAAGATGTACTGTGCTGCTTGGAAGGTTCCTTTTGATAGTGTTGAAGGAAAGAAGCTTGTCCAAGAGGCCAAAAGCTTGCTTGCTGAAGAGACATTAAGAACTCTTTTCGAGCAAGGGTGCAAAGTGGTCTGTGGACTTTTTCACGCTAAAAGCGACAGACTTTCTGTACAAGTTGGGGCTTCTTCCTTCTATTTCCTTCGTAATGAAGAGAGTGGGTTGTGTTTGGCAGACTACATAGCCAAAGACGATACCATCGGGCTTTTTGTTGCCAGTTCTTCTCTTGGAATGCATGAATATCTTGCACACGTAAAGAAACAGGGTGATACCTATCGTTTGCTGGCTTTACAGTTGCTTGGGGACCGACTTGCCGAGGTCCTAAGCGAAGAGGCTGAACTGGCACTCCGAGAGAGATGGGAATCCTCAGATGCTTCCTTCATTCGTCCTGCTCCTGGTTATCCTATCTGGAAAGACCATAGTGAAAAGAAAACGCTTTTTGATCTGCTCAAAGCAGAAGAGGCCATAGGGGTTCACCTGACTGAAAATTTTGCCATGGATCCAGCCTCTTCTGTCTGTGCCATGCTCATCGGTGGCGAGGACCTCAGGTATTTTGGAGTAGGGAACGTTTCCATGCAACAACGTTCTCTCTATGCACAGAGAAAAGGAATGGAGCAAGACAAGCTTGCCACACTCCTTGCAGGTATGGAATAATAAAAAGATGAAAGTCACAGAAATACTCAACCAAGCAAAAAAGCCGCTCTTTACGTTTGAATTGGTTCCTCCCTTGAAGGGAGGGAATGCCGAAACTCTTTTGGAAACCGTCAGACAACTGAGCGTGTACGAGCCTGCCTACATCAACGTCACCAATCATCAACAAGAAGTAGTGTATGTTGAACGTCCCGATGGATTGCTTGAACGGAAAACCGTTCGCAAACGTCCCGGTACCGTCGCACTCTCGGCCTTGATCCAGTACACCTTCAATATACCTGTGGTAGCTCACTTGATCTGTGGGGGGATGAGTCGGGAGGAGCTTGAGGATACGTTGGTGGAACTCAATTTTCTTGGCATAGATAATGTGTTGGCTCTCCGGGGAGATCCTCCTGCAGGCCAAAAACGATTCATGCCGGTCAATGGAGGGTATGAACATTCAAGCGAGTTGGTGAGCCAGATTGTGAACATGAACCAAGGACGGTATTTGGACGACCAATTACGGGATGCCCAGAAGACAAATTTCTGTATCGGCGTAGCAGGGTATCCTGAAAAGCATGCCGAAGCCGCCAATCTGTTTTCCGATATGGAATATCTCAAATACAAAGTCGATTGCGGAGCCGAATACATCGTTACCCAGATGTTTTTCGACAATGCACAGTTTTATCGGTTTGTGGAGGATTGCAGAAAAGCAGGGATCAATGTCCCCATCATTCCAGGAATCAAACCGATTGGCAGCAAGCGTGACTTGCTGACGATTCCTCAGACGTTTCATATTGATCTTCCTTCCGAATTGGTTGCATTGTTGGAAAAAGCGAACAAACTGTCTGAGGTCAAGGAAGTAGGTGTTTATTGGTGCCGGAAACAGGCAAAAGATCTAATCGAACATGGAGTACGCGGAGTACATTTTTATACATTGGGCAAAGCAGAATCCGTTTCTCGTGTGGTGAAGGAAGTCTATTGATACGTCCAAGGAGGACTTGCTATGGCTGATACCATTTCTGTGAACAAGAAGAGTACTGCGTTTTTATTACGCCTTGTGATTTCCCTGTTGTACATCAGCATGGGGTTGCAGGGGTTGATCTCCAAAGGTGGCGGTGAAGGGATAGGGTCTTTATATAAGGCCATGGATGCAGAAGGTCTCATCTACCTGCTTGCCGTGATTGTGTTGTTGAGTGGAATCGTGTTGATCATTCCGTTGTTCAGCAAAAAACTTCCCCAGAGTTTTGTGAAGGGTGGAATGATTGCTGTGTTGGTCATCTGGGTGGCCGTCATTTTCTTTGCCGATATCGCACCTGGATTTTCCAATTTTGATTTTTCAGATTGGATTTCCTGGATTCAGGCAGTCATGTATCATCTGATAGTTCTCTTTGCTACGTATGAAGTCTGCAAGAAAGGGTTAGCGTGAGGCTTTCACTCCTATTTTTGGGCAGGTTTCACGCTGGGGACACTTGCTGCACCAAGGACGTATGGGGGTGCAGATGTTCTGGCCATACAGTACCAGCAGTTCATTGAGAGGAATCCAGTATCGTTTAGGCATGACTTTTTGTAATGCGGTTTCGGTCTGTTCTGCATTCTTTGTGCTGACCCAGCCCATTCTGTTTGCGATCTGATGGACATGGCAGTCTACACAGATCGCATCGATGCCAAACCCAAGATTAAGGGTGAGGTTGGCTGTCTTGATGCCTACTCCCGGCAGTTTTAAGAGTTCTTCAGAGGAGTTCGGGACCTTTCCATCATATAAGGCAAGAATCTGTTTGCTTATGGCGATCAGGTTTCTTGCCTTGGTTTTGTAGTAGAGCACTGGGTAGATGGTTTTTTCAATGGTTTCTGCTGGAAGCAACATCATTTTTTGAGGTGTATCGGCAAGTGCGAGGAGCTTTCTGCTGGCTTTAAGGGTCACTTCATCTTTGGTCCGTAAGGAGAGCAAGGTGGCAACCAACACCGTGAAGGGGTCTTGGTTCTCTTCAGCGATGAGAGACACTGAGGGGAGTCTTTTCCCTTCTGCTTCAAGTACACCTCGAAAGCTTGTAAAGAGTTTATCCCAATCGTTTTCATGCATGGTATCCCCTTATCATGTTGTGCTAAAAAAGACAACCGTCACTTGACCTTTTTTTTGATACACTCTAGCGTGTTTGCATGATAATCGTACTGAAAAAAAATATCCATGACGTTCAACGTGAAAGCATCAGAAGCTTCCTTATAGAGAATGGTTACACCGTAAAGGAAATCATTGGACAGGAAGAGACCGTATTCGGTGCTGTTGGCCAAAGCACACTCGATCTCCGTGAAGTGGAGTTGCTTGATGGTGTTGCCAGTGTTGTTCCCATCAGCAAGCCTTACAAGCTTGCTTCCCGGGAACTGAAAAAAGAAGACACCATCGTTACGGTAGGCAACGTGAAGATCGGAGGAAATCGGATAGCCATCATGGCAGGTCCTTGCGCTGTTGAATCCCGAGAGCAAATCTTTACGATCGCTGAAGCTGTTCGGGAAGCCGGAGCTGTCATTCTTCGTGGAGGAGCCTTCAAACCAAGGACCTCTCCCTATGCTTTCCAAGGGTTGGGTGAAGAGGGTTTGGTGTATCTCAAGGAAGCCGGTGAAAAGTTCGGTATGCCCATCACCAGTGAGATTGTAAATCCCGGTGATGTCGATATGATGGCCAAGTACATCGATATGTTTCAAATCGGTGCGAGAAACATGCAGAATTTCGAATTGTTGAAGGCAGTGGGAAAAACAGGTATGCCGGTGTTGCTCAAGCGGGGTCTCTGTGCAACCATTGAAGAGTGGTTGATGGCAGCAGAATACCTGATGGCCAGTGGGACCGACCAGATTGTTCTCTGTGAACGAGGTATCAGAACCTATGAGCGGGCAACCCGCAACACCCTCGACTGTAGTGCCATTCCCATTATCCAGAAAATGACTCATCTCCCCATCATTGGAGATCCCAGCCATGCTACCGGTCTCAGAGACATGGTCAGCCCCATGAGTCTCGCCCTTATCGCAAGCGGTGCCTCTGGCTTGATCGTTGAAGTCCACAACTGTCCTGAAAAGGCTCTCAGTGATGGTCCTCAGTC
>Ga0172378_10002496_pt1 | contig 17258 bp, 9 predicted proteins | sample GrowelOW332metaG_FD_119755 | JGI IMG/M metagenome (GOLD analysis project Ga0172378, IMG submission 119755) | Groundwater microbial communities from an aquifer near a municipal landfill in Southern Ontario, Canada - Pumphouse #3_1 metaG | ecosystem: Environmental > Aquatic > Deep subsurface >... | reverse complement strand
GCCTTTTGAGTTTGAAGCAATGTACTATGATAAGATTAACCCGTTAGGTCAGGTGGCCTAACTTAAATAAAAAAATCTCCGACAAACCCGGTACGGTTCAATATAGTGCCTTTCAACTAATGCACTCGGTTTATGACCTGCAATTTGTGCTAAAGATCCTTCATTGATATGAGCCCAAATAGCTAATGTTCGATATGATCTTCTCAATCCATGGGGAGTAAGTTCAATATTTAGTTTTTTACATATTTTCTCTAAACTATCATAGGGATTAACAATATGCCCACATGCAGCGCCCTTACTGCTAAATATAAATTTAGAATCAGATTTTTTCTTTAGTTCTAATAACAGGCTTTCAACATATGCAGTCAGAGGGATTAGGCGACCCTCATCTTCTATTTTATCTCTGACTTTTGCTGTTTTCCAACGAAAATCGACATCTGTCCATTTTAATGAAAGTAACTCATTCTTTCTGCAACCAGTGATTAAACTACATATCAAAAAAATCGCTATTTTTCTACTAGCTAACTTATTTACCTCTTCAAACCATGGTTTTAGATGCTGTTTCATCAAACAATCATTTTTGGCTTTGGGGGAAGGGACTTTATCTTTAACTTTTTTAGTATTATATGATTTTGAAGGCACTAAGTTTTCGTAATCATCATGTTCCTCACACCAATTAAGGAAAGCTCGTGTAAGTCGGTATGCTTTAGCTGATGTTGTTGGACGAAAGTCATTGTAATCAAGCCAATCGCAAAATACATCTGCAGTTAATTCAGAAAGTTTGTACTCAAACAGTTGATAAATGGGTTGACTGGTATAAACACTATTTTTTTCAGGATCGTAACCACCTCGAGATAATTCGATATGGTCCTGATAACTTCTTGGTCGCCAATCAGATTGTCTTGCTTTTAAATATTCCAACCATACATCTTTAAATTTAATCGTCTTGCGTTTCTCTTGTTTTAGCATTTCTTTATTATCAGCTAAAGCTTTCTTACGCTCGATCAATGGGTCAATCCCTTTGTGACACATAATAGCTAATTCTTGTGCATACTTACGAGCGTCATCTAATTTCCATATATCAACGTCACCAATTTTGATACGACGGTTTTGAAGACCAATACGACCTTGGAAAATGTAGCTTTTATTATTTTTAGGTGTAACTTTAACACCAAATCCAGGTGTTCTCTCATCCCAAAAGAAACTTGGTTTAGTTTGGTCTGAGCAATCAATTTTATCAATTGTGGGTTTTGTTAGTTTCATTCTAGTAAGCGTCTGGTAAGCAAGTAGTAAGCAAAATCAATATATATTAATCTACAAAAAGAGTGAATAGTAAACTTTTTAAAATAAATAACTGTATGATATTATTGAATTAATAGTTGTATCTTTTTGATTTTTAATCTTTATGTTAACGGACTCATAATCCGTTGGTCCACAGTTCAAGTCTGTGTGGGCCCACCATTTTTTTGTAATCATATGCACAGTTTTGCAATGATTTGATATATAAACCCATGAATTATAATGATTCATGGGTTTTTTATTTCTGCTTTTTGCACAACTATGTTTGGCTATGCACAGCTTTATTTGGCCCTCTTGTGTATCCAATCTTGTATCCGATACTCTTTCTGCATTACTCGGATACAAGAGATTTTGTTATGAAAAGAGCGGCTTTAGATAACATCAAACAAATCAAAGATACTCATCTTGATAATCTTGAACCTGAGGATAAGGAGTATCGTATTGCATGTGATGCTGGGCTTTATTTTCGTGTATAGCTAAGAACCTAATGTGAGCTACAATACAAAAAATACTAGAATTTAAGATCATGCCAAAAACATATTCTGTAGATCTGCGTGAGAAAGTTATGCAGTTTTATAAAGAGTCTCAGCATAAGTCGAAGACTTGCGAGCTTTTTCATATCGCTCGAACGACTCTAGACGATTGGATCTTACTCGAACAGCAGACTGGTCAACTTAAACAACCTAAATCTCCAAACGCAGGACGTCCCTCATGCATTCTGGATCTCCGAGCTTTTGAGCATTTTGTAAAAAATACATCCTTTACTCAGGCTAAAGATTTGGTCCCATTATTTGAACAACATTTCGGTTATTCTGTTGGCTATCATGTCATTTTAAAAGCTCTGAATAAAATGGGCTGGACGCGTAAAAAAAGAGTTTTCTCTACAGACAAGCCTGTAAGTTAAGTCGTGCTGTCTTTGAATGGTGTTTGCCTCAATGGAAAGCGCAATATGGTGAAGATCACATTCTTTATATCGATGAGTCAGGTATCAATACCAATGAAATGGCAGAATATGGTTGGTCTCCCAAAGGAAAACGCTGTCATGCATTCAGGTCAGGTGTGCATGGTACGAGACTCAGTATGATCAGTGCGGTCAGATCAAATGCACCCTTCAAGTTTATTCAACCTTTAGTGTTTCAACGCTCATGTGATCGGAATATTTTTGTCGGTTGGTTGGAATATTTGTTGAAAAGCTTACAGCACAAGGACATTCAAGCTAAGCCTTATTTAGTCATCCTCGATAATGCATCGATACATAAAGGTAAAGTGATCGATGATTTAGCAGCACAATATCAGGCGAGAATTGTTTATCTACCTGCATATAGTCCTGACTTTAATCCTATTGAAAAAGCATGGTCTGTATTAAAAAAGTAAAGTTAGACATATGATTGCTCAGAATAATAAAACCCTTCAGGAAACTTTAGATATCGTCTTTAAAATGATGTAGCTTATATTTTGTATTTAGCTATACACAGCAAATACAGAAAGAAAAGGATCTGGAAAAGTGGGGGATTTCAAGGCCCAAGATTTCTAATCTCAAAACTATTGAAAGTGGAATTTTGGAACAGTTTGATAAAGAAATGGAAAGCGAACGTTTAGCCAAACTGGAAGCCAAATCTAAGAAATCGGCTCAGTCGCAAGAAGATGATGAAGAAATTGAGTGTGAATTAAATGAATAGTACTTTAACCCCAGTTCAAGGTTGTTTGATTAAGTTAGATGTAAATGGAGAGCTTGGATATGGCATTGTTTCTCAAATAAAAAATGAAGAAACTGGTCTTATTAAATGGATTAGTGCGGATCTTAAAAATCAATTTTCTGATGTGAAGTTAAAAGATTTACAACCAGCCTTTAAGATAGGAATGGAAGTACAAGATGCTACCCCAGAAATAGGATATCAACAACTTGGTAGAGGGGTAATTGTATTTGAACGTAAACTTGCAGGATTTCATCAATATCTAGTCAATTATGAGCAAGATAACATTAGAGTTTGGATGCCTTACCAACATTTGATTCCTGTTAAAAATGCAGAAGCACGTTTTAAATGGGGGTTAATACACTATCAGTTTACAAAAAGGTCAAGGTATCTCGTTAACTAAAAATGACGGCACTTCATTAACCAAAGTTTTTTTAGGTACGGGGTGGGATATTGCTAAATCATCTGGCGGTGGTTTCTTTAGTAAATTATTAGGCGGCGGTGGCGGTGACAGTATTGACCTTGATGCTTCTGTGATTATGTTTGATGCTAACAAGCAGTTTGTTGACAATGTATATTTTGGCCAATTAAAAAGCCGTGACGGTAGTATTAAGCATTCAGGTGATAACTTGACTGGTGAAGGTGATGGTGATGATGAAGTCATTAACGTTGATCTAACTCGCGTACCTTCAAATGTTCAAAGCTTGGTATTCACAATTAGTAGTTTCCGTGGCCAAACTTTTGAAAATGTATCAAATCCTTTCTGTCGTTTAGTTGATGCAACTAACAATACAGAAATTGCCAAATACAACTTATCTCAGCAAGGGAACTACACTGCTTTAATTATTGCAAAAATTTATCGTCATAATGGTGAATGGAAAATGAAGGCGATCGGTGAAACTTGCCAAGGTCGTACTCTGGACCAAATGAAGCCAACAATTCAAAACTTCATCTAATTTCTAGTTGTTGAATCAAAACTCGTCTTAAGGCGAGTTTTTTTGCTTTGTAGGTAAGCGGGTAATCCTCCCATAAGTAACCGAAGTTAAAAGTAGAGGTTAAGTAGCCATTAAAGGTGGCTTACCTGGTTGAATATATTCAATACGTATACTGGGTTCAGTTGCCCAGCGTACAAATTCACGACTGATAAATTCAGATCCATTCTCACATCGGATTACTAACGGTTTTTCTCGATATTCTAGTAAATGATAGAGAGTTCGAATAACTTGGATTGTAGGTAATGAGAATCCTACTTCAATCGCTAAACGCTTGTACCACCTATTTTTAGCTGAATTACCTGAATCTGCTTTCAATCATTGCACTAGAAAAATACTAGGCTAGTACATACCCAGTGAAGTTATGGCTGGTTTTTATGCTATTGCGCTTGCAGTTTGAATCTTCCATATTTACAAGGTATTACAGTTTTGAGAAAATAAAGAAGATATTTACCATAATATTTTGACTCTTAATGCAAAATTTAAAGCTAAAGAAAACTTCTTTAGGCATACTCTCAGCACTTTCATTTAGCTCTATTGTCTCTGCTAATCAGCCACTGTCAGAACCTATCGTTGCGGATCAATTCAACCGTCAATTACAGCGCGATCAAGCGCTAGAAAAACAGCTACAGCCAGAAGTATCAATACAAACAGGTTTAGAAAAACAATTACAGAACAGCGTACAGCTACAGTATTTAAAGTCCAATAGTGAAGATATCTGTTTTGACATTAAAAAATTCATCTTGATTGGGGAGGCTGCCCGTGAATTCACTTTCGCCATGCGTCCAGTCATTCAAGGCGAACATAATTTAATTGGCCGCTGTATAGGTGTTAAAGGCTTGAATCAGGCGTTGGATCTGGTTCAAAACAAAATCATCAGCCGCGGCTATGTCACCACCCGTGTAATGTTGCCGCAGCAGAATATTGCCTCAGGAGAAATTCAGTTGCAGGTGATTGCTGGTAAAGTCGATCAAATTCAATTTGCTGAAGGCACTTCAAAACGCGCGCATAAATTCAATGCATTACCGGTCAAATCTGGCGATATTTTAAATGTGCGTGATATTGAGCAGGGCTTAGAAAACTTTAAACGCGTGCCGACCGTAGAAGCAGATTTTAAAATTCAGCCGGCTGCACAGCGCAGCGAACCAGGTTATAGCGACTTGGAACTGGCTTGGCAGCAGTCTAAGCCGTACCGCATTCATTTAGGGATAGATGATGCAGGCTCAGATTCGACAGGTAAATATCAAGGTACAGCAACACTATCTTTAGACCATCTTTTAACGGCAAATGACCTATTTTTTGCCAGTTATAACCATGATTTAGGCGGTGGTGATTCTGGTAAGCGCGGTACAGATGGTTATTACCTCAGCTATAGCATTCCAATGAATTACTGGTTGTTCAGCACGAGCATGAGCCAATCGGATTATCACCAAACGGTGGCTGGTGCGGGTGAAAGCTATGCATACAGCGGTGAAAGTAGGCTGATCAGTGCGGATTTATCCCGGGTGATTTACCGTGATGCACGTCGTAAAACCACCGCATCCTTTGGTGGCTGGGCGCGTGAATCTAAAAACTTTATTGAAGATGTAGAAGTGGAAGTACAGCGCCGCCAAACAGCGGGCTGGCAAGCCAACTTGACACATACTGAATATCTGCAAAATGCGACATTAAATGGTTCTGTGACCTATAAGCGCGGTACAGGTGCCTTTTCGGCGATGAGAGCGCCAGAAGAAGACTTTGGTGAAGCCTATACGCATGTTGGCATTTGGCAAGGGAATGCCAGCTTGCAAGTGCCGTTTAAAGCAGGCAATCAAAATCTGCAGTATTTAGCGGAATGGCGCATGCAGCACAGTCAAAAACCACTTACGCCGCAAGACCGTTTCTCGATTGGCAACCGCTATACCGTGCGTGGCTTTGACGGCGAACAAACTCTGATGGCTGACAACGGCTTTTTGGTGCGCAATGAATTGAGCGGCTCGATTTCCAAACTACCGATGCAATGGTATGCCGGTATTGATTATGGCGAAGTGGGTGGGCAAACCGCATATGAACCTAATCCTTTAGCCGGCACCAGTCTGATGGGGGCTGTAGTTGGTTTGCGCGGCCAAGTGTTGAAATCGGTGAGTTATGACGTTTTTGCTGGCGCACCTCTGAAAAAACCAGACGGTTTTAGAACCGATGATTACACCACAGGCTTTAGCCTGAACTGGATGTATTGATTTCTAGACCAAATTGTTTTGAACAACATTTAAAAAATATAAAGATTGAAGGGTAAATTGCTGTGAATAAGAATTGCTATCGTATTATTTTTAGTCAAGCGCGCGGTATGTTTGTTGCCGTTGCTGAAATTGTAAAAAGCCGCAGTAAGACGGCTGGACAAAGTGAGGCCATCAACACTGAGGATACGCCGCAATTTACACCTCAAACTTTAAAAAAACTCAATCCACTGAATTTTGCTGTGGTTAGCTTACTGGGCGCAGTGGTGTATACCGTGCCGCTTAACAGTATTGCTAACACTCAAATTATTGCGGACAAATCAGCGCCGAGCTCACAGCAGGCGACGATTCTGAACAGCAGTAATGGCCTCACTCAAGTTAATATTCAAACGCCAAGTGCTGGCGGGGTTTCCAGAAATACCTATAAACAATTTGATGTGGGGCAAGAAGGCGCGATATTAAACAACTCGCGTAATAATGTGCAGACCCAATTGGGTGGATGGGTGCAGGGCAACCCATGGCTTGGAAAGGGCGAAGCTAAAGTTATTCTTAATGAAGTGAACAGTAGTAATCCGAGTCAGCTGAAAGGCTATTTAGAAGTGGCGGGAAAATCTGCACAAGTCGTAATTGCCAATCCATCTGGTTTGGTTTGTGATGGCTGCGGCGTGATCAATGCTGACCGTTTTAGCTTGGCAGCGGGCCAAGCGGTAGTCAATCAGGGTTATCTAGAAGCATTCCGTGTGCGTGATGGACAAGTGACTATAGAAGGCAAAGGTCTCAATGGCAGCTTAACGCCTTATACTGACATTTACGCACGTGCCTTGAATGTGAACGCTGGACTGTATGCCAATGAGCTGACCATGGTGCTGGGTCAAAATGATATCAATGTCAAAGACCAAACTGCGCTGAAAGTTGACGCAATCAGTGACAAGTCTTCTGCACAAACGGCAAAGCCTGATTTCGCGCTAGATGTTGCACAGCTGGGCGGCATGTACGCAGGCAAGATTTTCTTGGTGGGCACAGAAGCTGGTTTGGGTGTGCGTAATGCAGGTTCGATCAATGCCACCGAAAATCAGCTGACCCTGAATGCCAATGGTGATTTGGTTAATATGGGTAATATGATTGCCAATAAAGATCAAATTGCGATTCAAGCACAAAATGTAAAAAATAGTGGCAATATTGGCAGTACACAACATCAGATACATATCCAAGCCAATGACATTCAGAACAACGGCTTAGTCACGACCAATGACCAAATCAAGTTGGAAGCACGAGGTAAAATTAATAATAATGGCGGTGTGATCAATGCAGGGCGTATTGATTTTACAGCACAAAACCTGAGTAATGACAACGGTAAAATTGAACAAACAGGTTCACAGCAACTCAATATTACAGCAAAAACTCTGGATAATAGCCAAGGTTTAATCAGTCAGGCTAGTAAAGAAAGTACAGGAACAACATTACCAGGGGGAAATACACAACCAACAGTGACTGATCCACAAGATCAATCTTCGGCACAAGATTCAAGCAGTATTGAAATTGTTGATCCTGCAACACTCACTCCAAAAACCTTTGAGGCAGGACAAATTAAAATTGCTCAAGATATGAGTAATATCACAGGGCATATCGTCAACAATGCTGATATCAGTCTTAAAGTAAAAGATAGTATTAAAAATAATGGTGGTAAAATTCAACTGCCTGAGTTGCAGTTCAATGGGCAAAACTTTGAAAATGAAGAAGGTCAATTAACAGCTAAAGTGATTAATATCACTGCACAAAATGCTGATAACCAAAAAGGCTTGATTGATGCGACAGAAAGCTTTGATTTAAATGCACAACAGCTAAATAACAATGCAGGGCGTTTACAAAGTGCCAAAGCACTGAATTTAAAATCAAAGCAAATAAACAATAGTAAAGGACAAATTCTCGCGACCGATGCTTTGGTCTTGAATTCAGATGCCATCAACAATACCGAAGGTGTCATTGCATCGGTCGAAGGTGATGCAAATTTAAACATCACTCATTTAGACAACAGCAAAGGGGAAATCTCTGCACAAAATGTGCAATTGAAAGGCCAGAAAATTAATAACCAGCAAGGATCGATTCAGGCCAAAACGGGCAATCTTACGATCAATGTAGATCAGGTTGACAATGGTCTTGCGCAAGATACGGCAGGCAACTTAATTGCGGCTAAAAATTTGAATATCACTGCACGACAGTTGAGCAATACTGGACAAATATACGCAGGAGATACCGCAGATTTAACAGTTCAACAATTGCAACAAGATGGACAATTGGCAGCACTGAATAACATCAAGGTTAAGTCAGATACAATCATGAGTAAGCCTAATACAATTTTCGCAGCAGGGCTGGATCAAGACGGTAAACTGAGCAATAGCGATGCGACCCTTAATATCGATGCACAACAAGTACAAATCGCGGGTACAGTTCTGTCGGGTAAGTCGCTGGCAATCAATGCAATACAAAATGCTGATTTAAGCCAAAGTGCTACACAAGCCAAAAATATTCAGGTTAATAGCCAAATGCTGAATACATCGAATGCAAAAATCATTGCAGATCAAAAGTTAGATGTAACAGGCAAACAAAGTATTAACAATCAACAAGGTCAATACAGTGCGGCGCAAATCAATATTGATACGGCACAACTGAACAATGACAAAGCTTTGATTCAGCATACAGGGAAAAATGATTTTATTCTGAATATTACAGATCGTATTGATAACAATGCAGGAAAAATCATCAGTAATGCGAACAATACTGAAATTAAAACTAATAGTTTGAATTCAAATGCAGGTGAAATCCTACATTCAGGAAATCAACAACTTAAAATCACTGCACAAAATATACAAGGGCAAAAAGGCACAATTCAAAGTAACAGTAAGTTACAACTCGAATTAGGTGCCACAAATTTAGATAACGCTACAACCATAGCGCAAAATATTAATCTCAATGCGAAAAGCTTAAGCCATCAACAAGGTCAATTGATACAGAGTGATGCCAATGGGCAGCTCAGTATTAATGTTGAACAAGCGTTGGATAATACATCGGGTGTGATCAGTGCTGCAGGTCATGCCACACTGCAAACTGCTGATTTAAATAATCAACAGGGTGTGGTTCAAACGCTTACAGGAAAAAACCTTAAGATCACGAGCCAAAAACTCAACAACCAGTCTGGCAAAATCATTGCTGGACGAGATGCCAATTTACAAGTCAGTGAACTGAACAATGATCAAGGTGCAGTTTATGCCGATGGCAAATTGGAACTTCAAGCAACACAAAATATTCGAAACCAACAAGGCTTAATTGCATCACAACAAGTATTGAGCATCAAAGGCCAAAATCTCAATAACCAAAATGGGAAAATCCAATCTGAACAAAGTGAGGTCAATTTAAAGCTCACTCAAAGCATCAATAACCAGTCAGGTAATATTCAGTCGGCGCAAGCCCTGAACATACACGGTCCGAATTTAAATAACAACAATGGACAATTGATTTCAGGTGCAGATAGCCAACTTAATGTTGCACAACTGAATAATCAATCAGGTATAATTTATTCTAAAAATCAATTGAATGTAATTGTATCAGGCACTGCAGATAATAGTGCAGGCACGTTAGCTGCTGAGCAAAACATCAATCTAAATGCACAACAATTACTGAATGATGCAGGACAAGTCCGTTCAGAAAATGCCGATGCCACGCTTAATGTTGTGCAAAACATTACCAACAACATAGGCTTAATTTCAGCAGGTAAAGATTTAAATCTCACAGCACAAGTTGTTCAGTCACAAAAAGGCAAATTGCAATCAGGTGCCAATGCTCAAATTAAAGTCAACAATTTAGATAATACCGAAGGTGTGGTCTATGCAGCGGAAAAACTGCAATTTAATGCAACAGGTGAATTGAACAATAGCAAAGGTGTGGTTGCCGCAGAACAATTGGTAGACATTACTGCAAGTGTTGTGAAAAATGATGCAGGACAAATCCGTTCGCAACAAGATCAATTGAAGCTGAATATTGAAAATGAATTGAGTAATTTGGCAGGTGAAATATCTGCACATAAAGCGATTGAATTAACTGCCAATAAACTTAGTAATCAAAATGGTAAAGTGATTGCAGGTACATCACTGCATGCAACTACTCAGCAGATTGACAATACGACAGGTACAATCTACGCCAAAGACCAACTCAATCTAAATGTTGCAGATCGTCTCAATAACCAGTCAGGTACGATAGCTGCCAATCAACAAGTACAAATTCAAGCGAAGAATTTAAATAATAATGCAGGAAAAATCCGTACAGAACAAAATCAACTGGATTTAAATGTACAGCAAACGCTGGATAACCAGTCAGGTGAAATATTTTCAGGCAGTAATGCCAATCTCAATGCGACTACACTGAATAACCAACAAGGGACAACTTACGCTAAAAATCAGATTAACCTAAAAGCAGAGCAATTGAATAACCAGCAAGGACAAGTGTATTCAGCAGGTGCTGCAAATGTCACTGTTCAAGGTGATATTCAAAACCAAAAAGGTGTATTGGCTGCGGTGCAAAGTCTCAATGTGCAAAGTACCACCTTGGACAACACAGAAGGTACCTTGCGTTCAGAAAATGCAGACTTAACCCTTAATGCACAAGGACAATTGATTAACCAACAAGGTGATATTTATGCAGGGCAGAATGCTAACTTAAAGACACAGAGCTTAGTGAATACTGCTGGGCAAATTGCTTCACAAAATCAATTGAATATTGATACCCGACAGCAACAACTTAGCAACCAAAATGGTAAAATTATTGCCAAATCTGTAGATTTGAAAACGGGGGCATTGGACAACCAAATAGGCTTAATCCAAGGTGAGCAAACCGTCAAAATTGATACGCATAATCATGCATTATTGAACAATAATTCAGGCGATCAAGCAGGGATACTCAGCCAAGGTAGTCTTGAAATTGAAAATGTTTCACAGCTTGAAAATATCAGTGGCTATATCGCAGCAGTCGGCCCAGCCAATATTGCCGCTCAAAATACCAATAACAACAATGGTCAAATTAATAGCCAAGCTGACTTAATGATTAATCAGCAAGGTTCAGGTGGTCGTATTGATAACTTGGCTGGACAAATCCAAGCACAGCAAAATGTCACACTCAACTCAGACCAAGTGAGCAATAGCGGTGTTGGTAGTCACATTGTGGCGGGTGAGAAATTATCGATCACAGCCCACAAAGTGGACAATAGCCAAAGTAAAGATAGCAGCGTACTTGGTGGCCTAGATGCAAAAAATATCGAAATCAATGCATCTGAACTCGACAACCAAATAGGAGTAATTCGTGCTACAGATCAAGCCAACTTAAACATTCGTAACGAACTGTCTAACAAATCAGGTTTAATCAGTAGCTTAGATACCTTAAATATTGGAACTGCAAATAAAACGCTGAACCTGAATAATACTGGTGGTGAATTACTCGTAAAAAACCAACTGAACCTTAAAGCCAATCAACTGATCAATAAAGGTAAAATCATTAGTGAAGGCAATGTAGATATTGATATCAAAAAAAGCTATACGCATACCACAAATGATCAAATTTCAGCGAATGGCACACTTAAACTGAATACTGAAAATGATTTGATTAATCAGTCTGAATTGACTGCGGGTCAAAAAATAGAACTCAGTGCGAAAAATATTAACAATGAAGCTGGTGCCAGCATTTCATCGAATGAAACACATTTAACTGCACAAGATACCGTGCATAACCAGGGGTTGATTAATGGTGAATTAACCCATATTCAAGCTAATCGTGTGTGGAATGATGGTGCTCGTATTTATGGTACCCATGTTGCGATTCAAGCGAATAGCTTAGACAACAAATCTAACACTGCTGGCACAGGAGCGGTGATTGCATCACGTGGAGACATAGATTTAGGTATTAGTACACTGAATAATCAATCAGGTGGAGTGGTTAAGGAAAGTGCACGTGATAATGCATGGGTCTTTAGCGCGGGTGATTTAAATGTTGGTGGAAGTCTAGATGGGAATTTGAAAGCTCAAGGTCAGGCCAATACGATTAATAACCTAAGTGCTCGCATTGAGTCATTAGGTGATATGACGTTAACTGCCAACAGTATTAATAATATTAATATGAATTTTCAAGTTGATGAATTTCAAGTCGGCGAAGTTGAAGATAAGGTTTATATTCAGCCAGATGGTAAAACGACAAAAATTCCTAAAGAAAATCTCGTGTGGAGAAGTTGGAGTAGAGCAGGATTATATAAATACGACACAACTCCAAATACTTTGCCTGAAAATGTTGTTTTAGGCGAGACTCCTATTCCTAATGTTGAATCTAGCAATTGTGTGGGAGAGGGAGATGATGAAAGTTGTAATGTAAACTATAAGCAAGATGATCCTGTGTGGGCATACTTCCAAATCACGCCACCAGTAAAAGATGCACCTGTAGCACCGACTATGGTTGAGCCTGTGGCACCAACAGGACAAGCGAGTTGTGAAGCGGGTGCAGGCTATGATGCAGTTGCATGTACAGCATATCAAACAGCATATCAAACAGCATATGAGCAATATGAAAAAGATAAAGAAACATATGAGCACGGTCTAGCGCAATATAAAAAAGATCTAGATGCTTGGGGCGAGGAAGATGAATCTGCTTATCAGGCGCTTAGTGATGTAATCGAAGCCTATAATCAAAAATTTAGCAATTCAGAATTTAAGAAATGGACACAATACGAAGTCAAAGAAACCAAGTTTAAGAGTGAAGTCATAAATTCTGCTCCTGCTGAAATTGTTGCTGGTGGTGACATCAATCTATATGGTGATGCCTTTACAAATGATAAAAGTTTTGTATTGGCGGGGAAAACACTGAATGTTCAAATTGAGGAAGAAAACTTAAATCATCTTGATGGTAAAGGTGTTGAAATCATCAAGCAAACGGGGACGAGCCAATATACTTATTCCAAATGGCGGGGTGGATTTAAACGCTACCATCAACGCAAATGGGGGGATAAAGTTACCTACAATCCCGCAGATGAAGTGTCAGAGATTGCCTTACCTGTGAATAAATGGTTGGGCAATTTTGAAAATCACACCTCTAACCACAATATATCGAATGTTATTGCAGGTAGCGCTTTGAGCAATGCCACAGCAGGAGAGTTACCAGATCAGCAAGTCGATCGTCAGCAACAAGGTCAGTCTAATCAAGTTACCGTTGATGGTGGACAAAGCCTTTCGGTAAATGGGCAAACTGCTGATGTACCCAATTCGCCAAATCAATTAGATGTGACTTCTCAAAATGATCAAAAGATAGAGGCTGAACAACGCCAAGTTAAATCAGTTGATTCTGCAAAGAATCTACAAGCGGGTGATGCAAATACAGCAATGACCAAAGGTCAGGGTGAAATTGAAATTCGTTCTGTATCTATGGATTTCATGAATCTGCCAAGCAATGCACTGTTTAGTACAACCCAAGACAGTCAGGCAAAATATCTAGTTGAAACAGATCCTGCATTTAGTAATTATAAAAATTGGCTATCATCCGACTATATGTTGGATGCTATGAATATTGATCCAGCGATGAAGCAAAAGCGTCTGGGTGATGGCTACTATGAACAACGCTTGGTTCAAGATCAAATTGCTCAACTGACAGGACACCGTTTCTTACAAGGCTATGGCAATGATGAGGAGCAATATCAGTCATTGATGAATAATGCTTTAAGCTTCGCAAAATTATATAACCTTAGACCTGGTATTGCGTTGACTGCAGCACAGATTGCGCAATTAACGACAGACATTGTTTGGTTGGAAGAAAAAACCGTCAAGCTTTCCGATGGTACGACAACGAAAGCATTGGTTCCGCAAGTCTACGTGAAAGCTCGTGCAGGTGATTTAAAAGGTGATGGTGCATTGATCAGTGCAGATCAAGTCAATATTCAAGTGAAAGGTGATGTTCTTAACAATGCAACCATTGCAGGGCGTGAAGCAATCCAAATCTCAGCGGATAATATTCATCAGTTGAGCGGTCGGATGCAGGCAAACCAGATTGATTTAAAGACGATAAAAGATTTAAACAATATTGGTGGCACGATCACCGCTGTTGGGTCTGCAAGTTTAAATATTGGTGGTGATTTTAACCAAGATAGTACGACACAAACAACCGCAAATAAAATAGGTGCGAGTGAATTTACTCGTGAAGGATTTGATCGTAAAGCGGGGATATACATAACAGGAGCACCGCTGAATTCAGTTAACAGTAACACAGAGAACTTAAGTACCACACTGACCATACGAGTAGACGGAGACACAACGCTGAAAGGTTCAGAAATTGTGAACAAAAATGGTTCGAGTAGTATTAAAACTGAGGGTAATTTAAATATAGGTGGTGTGAACACCTCGATTAATAATCGTGGTTATGCAAATAAAGATAATTTCAATTACGAGAAAAAGCAGGAAGATATTGGTTCTGTGATTCAGAGCGTAGGGGATACCCATTTACAAGCTGAAAATATCACAGTAAAAGGTTCACAAATTTCCAGTGAGCAAGGATCGACCATACTATCAGCCCAGCAAAATATTGATATTTCAGAAGGTCGAAAGTTATCAGATACAGAGCAGGCATTTAAAGTTAAAGAAAAAAGTACGTTTAGTAAAACGGTACGCCAGGGTCATGTACGAAACATGAGTGATGAGGCAATTGCTAGTACTATTGATGGTGAAAATGTCATCCTTGATGCAAACAATATTGATATTCGTGGGAGTAATGTTGTTTCAGATGAGTTGACACAAATTCAAGCCCAAGAAAATGTAACGATTACGGGTGCACAAAATCAATATTTAAACTATTCGGAATCGAGTGTTAAAAAGTCAGGTTTGATGTCGAGTGGAGGTATTGGTTTTAGTATTGGTTCAAAAAAAGAGCGAACAGAACAAGAACAGACTCAGCATACCAATACAGGATCGAACATTGGGAGTTTGAATAGTAATGCTAATATTATTGCAGGAAAAACCTATCAGCAAACTGGCAGTACGGTGTCATCAACACAAGGTGATGTGAATATATTGGCACAACAAGTCAATATCGAAGCGGCTAAAGAACAAAGCACCAGTGATTACAAACATGAGATGGAACAAAAAGGTTTAACCCTTGCAGTCAATGTTCCTGTGGTCACTGCGGTGCAGTCGGTATTAGATTCATCAAAACAAGTCGGTCAAAGTAAAAATGACCGAGTCAATGCTATGGCGACTGCCAATGCTGGATTTGATGCTTATAAAGCTGGGCAATCCCTCGGCAAACTTGCAGGGGCACTTTCCGATGCAAGCAAACTCAATGAATCGATGGAAGTAGGTATTAGCCTCACATATGGCGAACAGAAGAGCAAGGAAACGCGTCATACAGAAAGTAATACTGCGAGTCAAAGCCAAGTTTATGCAGGTGGTACAACCAATATTGTAGCGACTGGTGCAGGCAAAGATTCCAATATCAATATTATTGGTTCTGATGTTGTGGGTCTACAAGGTACCCATTTAGCAGCAAACAACGATGTTAATATTAAAGCTGCAGAACAAAAAGTGATTGAAGAGTCAAACAATAAGAGTTCAGGCTGGAATGCAGGTGTAACCATCAGCAACCAAACAGGACTGGGGGTTACAGCAGGAGGCAATCTTGGAAAAGGCAAAGGAAATGGCACTGACACAAGCTATGTGAATAGTCATGTCGGTTCTAAAGACAGTCTAACGACAATCAGTAGTGGCAATGCGACCAATATTATTGGTGGGCAAATTCAAGGTAAGGGCATCCAGATAGATGCCAATGAACTGAATGTTGAAAGCTTACAAGATAAAGCGACCTATAAGAGCAAACAACAAGATATTTCAGGCCAAATTAGTTTTGGGACAAATGGCGGTAATGCATCAGGCAGCTTTAGTAAGTCGAATGTTGATGCCAATTATGCATCAGTTAATGAGCAGTCTGGCATTTTTGCTGGTGATGATGGCTACCAGATCAATGTTAAAAATAACACGGATCTAAAAGGTGCACTTATTACCTCTACGCAACAAGCAGAAGATCTAAAGAAAAATAGCCTTGATACAGGGACTTTAACTAAATTAGATATTCAAAATGAAAGTGAATACGATGCCAAAGGTATCAGTTTAAGTGCTGGATTTAATGCAGGAAGAACTGGTTCAACAGGACAAAAACAACCGAATATAGTGCCTTCATCGGCAAGTGAAATCGATCAACATGCATCAAGTATTACAGGTGTAAGTAAGTCGATTGGTTTTGGCTTAGACAGTGACAAAGACAGCAGTGTGACTCGAAGTGGAGTCAATACTTCAAATATCACGATACGAGAAACAATTCGTCAGGAAGCCCTGACAGGTAAAACAGCAGAGCAGATCAAATCTGAAATTTTAACGGATCTAACGACTGATACAGCACGAGAAAATAGTGGTACGCTGAAGAACAACTTTGATAAAGAAAAAGTTCAAAGTGAAATTAATTTACAGATGGATGTGACGAAGAAGTTTGATGCGAATCGTCAGGAAGTACGTACGGAAATTAATAAAAGGTTAGATGAAGCTAAAAAAGCCAAAGAAGCAGGCACACTGAGTGAAATTGAGTTTAACAAGAAACAGCAACAACTTCAGACCTTAGGCATATTGGTAGATAGTATTTCAGCGGGCTTGTCAGCACCAACAACAAGTGGATTGGGCATAGCGGCAGCTACATTAAGCCCTGCAGCAAGTCACGAGATTGGTCAATACTTTAAATCTAATGATGCGGAAGGAAGTGCAGCGCATATTTTAGCGCACACTGTGTTGGGTGCAGCAGTTGCAGCAGCAGGTGGCAACGATGCATTGCTTGGGGGAGTTTCTGCAGGTGGAGCAGAAAAGGTAGCTCCTTTACTTTCAAGCTATTTGTATGGCAAAGAGGCAAAAGATTTAACTGCAGATGAAAAATCTACTATTAGTTCAATCACTGGTTTAGTTGCATCTGGTATAGGTGTAAGTACTGGTGATGTGGCTTCT
>Ga0172378_10002495_pt1 | contig 17263 bp, 17 predicted proteins | sample GrowelOW332metaG_FD_119755 | JGI IMG/M metagenome (GOLD analysis project Ga0172378, IMG submission 119755) | Groundwater microbial communities from an aquifer near a municipal landfill in Southern Ontario, Canada - Pumphouse #3_1 metaG | ecosystem: Environmental > Aquatic > Deep subsurface >... | reverse complement strand
TTGAGGCTGCCAGAGCAGGTGAGGCCGGACTTGGTTTTGGTGTTGTTGCACAGGAGATTCGCAAGCTTTCAGATGATTCAAAACAAACCGTGGGAAAAATAAAAGAGTTTACCATGTTAATTCGTAAATCTGTCGATGGAACTGTTTCTATGGGCAACGAAACATTGTCAACTGTAGAGCAGCAGGCTGCAGCTATTGAAGAAGTAACGGCCAGTGTTGAAGAAATCAGCAGTATGTCACAGCAATTAACGAACTTGGCGAGTTTAAAATAAACCGGAAGAAAGAGATGAATCTATATGGCAAACACTCAATTGGTTGTATTTGAATTAGCCGGAAATGAATATGGTTTTGATGCTTTTACAGTAAATGGAATCTTACGGGCAAAAAAATTCAACATCCAAAAGGTACCAGGGCTGCCTCTCTATATTGAAGGCGTTATTCAACTCAGAGGGAAAGTAAGTTACATTTTTAATTTAAAAACGAAATTAGGTATTGAAGATAAAGACATTTGTGATGAGAGCAAATTTATTATGATCAATATAGGTGAAAATGTTGCCGGGTGTATTGTTGATGAAGTTACAGATATTGTAAGTTTTGATACAACGGATATTCAACTGCCTCCAGCTTTTGCCCAAAAAGATGCAATGTCTTATATGAAAGGAATCGGTAGAATTGAAGATCGTCTGGTGGTTTTGCTAAATCCGGAAAAAGTTATCTGTCTGGCAGAATGTTTTAATATCAATAAAATAAATGATGCTGTTTCATCTCTTACCGCAACAAATGCCTCCTCCGTTTAAAAATGAAACTCTTTGATTATTTTGTATAAAAACCGGTAAATGAGACCAAGTACAAGGTATCAGTTTTAGTTTATAGATTTTATATTTATAAAGCAACGTAAAAAGCAAATTTCAGTATGATCTTTGCTTTTATTATGTGTCCTTCTTATGATTTATCACTTTATAATGAGTAACTGTTTTTACAGAAAGAACCATACAGCCCCTGACAGGTGCACAAAAAACAATCCCCGAACTTTAAAAAGTTCGGGGATAAATCATAAAATCTATATCCTATCTGATATGCGCTGCATGTTTATTGGAACTATACGTCAACTATATAACAAAACAGACAATCTATAACTTCTTTTAGCAAACCATAGATTGTCTGTTTTTTAGCGCGTCTTTTTTCTTCAATTCCCCTGTTGCTTTCTGCCTTATGCATCCAGTCGTTTTGTCACAACAAACTTCATTGGTTTTGTTATGGGCTGATCAGCATGGAAACCAAGTTTCTGATAGAGCGGATAACCATCCGGAGTTGCAGTGAGATCAACCGAGTCGACCCCTTTGCTATGTGCATCTGCTAAAAGCATCTGCATAAGTTTCTCCGCAATTCCCTGACGGCGATAGGCTGGCTTGGTATACACATTCAGCACCGTAGCTGTTTTACCATTCATAAAGGAAGGCCGGGCTGGTTTTTCTATTACAAGCAGTAGTGCTATCGAAACAATTTCAGATGGCTTCACTGTAGCAACATATGCATGAATGCTTTTCGTAAGATGCTTCGTAAAATATAGCGTTAACTTTGGAATAAGATGCTCTGTATAGCTGACTGACAGTCCCTTATGATGCTCATGTAGATAATCAATTCTTCTCTGGACAATTTCCGCAATATCTTTTTTCTTTGCAAGTCGATATTCCATATCTCCACCACCTATTCTATAAAATTTCAGTTGCAAGCCATAATATTCTCCGGCACACACCTGCCTCTCTTTTACCATAAACAAAGACAATTGATCTATGTTTCTTTCTATTATATATTGTCTTGTACCCAAATACTATATTTTCATGCATATCTGCTTTAAAATATAGGTAATTAAATTAATTTTTATTTTGCATAGAATTTTTGTTTTTTCTAAAGTTTAGCAGCTTGATAAAATGAGAATTTTCACTTTTCCTAATTGCGAAATTTGTTTTTTCATTCAAAAATAAATAATATTTAGTTATTAATAATTATTATTTTTAAAAAATACATTATGTGCTTTTATGTTTCCAATATTTATACTATAATATAAGAGTCCTATAAGATATTATACAAACATAAACATAGAAAGAAGGGTTTTTATGAAAGGGACTGTTGTTGCAACTTGGATTGAAACCTCCAAAAAGCTTTGGAGTGAATCAACCGTCAACACTGTTATGGAAAAAACAGGCTGGCAGCCGGATCGTCTGTTTTTGCCATTGGAAGATATTGAAGACAGTAAAATAGAACAATTTATCAAAGGCCTTAGTCAAGCAACTAATATTCCGACCAAAAAAATCTGGTACGAAATTGGCCGGGACAATATTATCTCATTTTCTAATGCGTATCCATCATTTTTCAAAGGAAAAACTTTATACACCTTTTTAGCATCAATGTATGATGTTCATGTTGAAGTCGTAAAAAAAATTGCCGGAGCCAAACCACCAAAACTTATTATGACTCCGCTATCGGAATATGATGCTTTTTTCTCCTACGATTCACAGCGTGGTCTGCTTGATTACTTTAAAGGTCTTTTAACAGGAACTTCTGAACATTTCCATGAGGAACTGCATATGGAAATTCTGGAAGAAACAACGACACATTTAAAGCTTAAACTGCATTTTGCAAAACCTATTCTGCGGGAAAAGACATTTTATCTTAACAAACTTTTTGGTTTTACTGGATCACTTGCAGCCAAAATCGGAATTTTATCTTTTATAATAAGCCTTATTCCAACATTTATTTTTTCTCTTTTTACAGATTCAGCCAAAGTTTTTTTATTGCCATTTTTAAATGCTTTCTGTGTTTGGCTGGCTGCAGCTTTTTTGCTTCGACCTATGAACACTATAAAAAAAGAACTTACATCTTTAATTGAATATCAATATTTTGATGATCTGACCTTGCACTCCAAAGATGAATTTGAAGAACTCGCACAAAAAATCCAAACTTATAAGAAACGTATCAAAGCTGAATTCACCGGATTCAGAGGCACAAGCGATGAACTCACGCATTATGGTTCAGATTTTAATCATTTAGCTGAAAATATGGGTAAAACTTCCGATGAAATTGTAACGGTTATTAATGAGGTTGCTGTGGCTGCTACAAGCGGTGCCGAAAATACGAGCTCCGTTGCTGGCTTTTTAAACCAAAACATGGAAGCGTTGCAAACTGTAGTAACAGCGCAGGTCAAAAACAATGATAATCTGATTCATGCTGTTGATAATATTGATAACGGCTTTCTTAATGTCCGGTCTTCAAGTCAAACTTTAAATAAAAGCATGGAAAAATTTAAAATTGTACAACAGTCGGCAGAATCATTGCGTGATGAAACCGAAAAGATCATTGCAATTACGGCATTAGTAACGCAGATTGCTGCAAGAACAAACCTTCTTGCCTTCAATGCTGCAATTGAAGCCGCTAGTGCAGGCGAACAGGGGCGCGGCTTTGCCGTGGTAGCAGAAGAAATCCGCACCCTTGCTGAACAATCACACAATCAGGCTGCTGTCATCTCCAACGATATCCAAAACATCACCAAAATCATTAATGAAGTTGTCTCCTCTGTCAGTCTGGAATATGAGGTCTTAGGCCAGGAAAGCACTCAGCTGATTCAGGTTGTAGAAAACAATTCGCAGCATGTAGAAAATATACGAGGTGTATCTTTAAGTATCAGCCAAATCATCGACCGTCTGCGTCAGGAAATGGAAAATATGAACCATGTTTTTGAAAAGGTGGAATCGATTGCCGCTATGTCGGAAGAGAACTCAGCTGCAGCACAGGAAGTAAATGCGACAGTTCATATACATAACGAAAAACTACAAGATATGATGGACAAAATCCAACATTTCAAAAAAATCTCTTCTGCATTTTCCAAAGAATTAAGTACGTATAAAATTTAAATTTTTTTAAAGAAGTACTTCCTATAAGTAACATCTGCTTTTGAAATCAAAAAAACCGCTATAACAGCGGTTTTTTTTGATTTCAGGACGATTTTATCTACTGGCAGGAGCTTTCTCTACCAAAAAGGCCGCCTCTGTTATACGTAAAACATATTAACAAACCTTTTTGCAGACTCAGTTGTTTAAGAATATTTTATTTACATCCGCAACAATGACAGGTTCAATAAGTCGGTTAGCAGCCATATCCGACATGATTTTTATCGCCTTGCTATGATTCATGCCTTTGCGGTATGGACGGTCTTCTGTTAATGCCTGATAAATATCCAAGCACCCCATTAGCCGTGAATTAAAGTCGAGTTCTCTGGCGGTTTTTCCATATGGATACCCTGCTCCGTTTAACTTTTCATGATGATTGGCGGCCCATTCTGTAATGTCCTGAAATCCGTCAATCTGTGATAAGACTTTCCTTGTATAATATGTGTGTGATTGAATCTGTGCTATTTCGTCTTCGTTTAACGCACGGTTTGCTTCTAAAATAGTATTAGGAATTAATAACTTTCCCAAATCATGTAAGTCAGCGGCAATAACTAATTTCGTCCGTTGTTCATCACTATATGCATAAAACTTAGCCATAATATCAGCTTTTTCAGCTAGTCCCCGTGAATGCCGCTCTGTAAACTTTGATTTTGCATCAATAATATTTGAAAGAACTTCTGTTATTTCCCGAATTTCTGCATAAGATAAATTGATAACTCGTGGCGGTAAACTTTTTTGTACACAGTCATCAATATTTTTATTGTCTTGGTCTAAACGATAACTTACAGGCTGCATAATCGAAAAAAAACCATCGCAGATTTCTTCCGAATATTCTTTTCCCCGAATTTTCATTATATGAGAAACAGCCTCATCTTTATACGCTCCATACAGCTTAGCTGCATTGAAATGTGTATCTATGTAATCAGCAAACCCGATAATCTGAGCTTTCAGCGGTATATCATTCCCTGCTATATGGAAAAACCCCGTGCCATTTAATTTTTCATGATGATACAAAATAATATTTTTTTCATCCTTTATTAATGGATACTTTTTAATATTATGCTCTCCGACAATACAATGCCCCTTTATTATTTCATAATTCGTTAAACCTGGTTGTATTTTTTTCTGCGACATAAATTCACCAAGGCCATTATCATGAAGAATTGCCAAAGCAATAAGATCAAACAGATCATCTTGATTAAATCCCAGCTTCCTGCCTATAAGCCCCGCATTGTAGGCAACTCTTTTCCCATGATTCAGTTCTACACCAAAAACATCATGTTCTACATAATCCAGCGCAAATGATATCGCCGATAAAAAATGATTAAGACAAAATTCCATAAGGTTCCCTTCTTGAAATCTATCAAACTGATAAATTTTATGTGTATATTTTTTGCAGTGTTATATTCTCTTCTATGTTGTATTATATACAAAAATCTTCATAAAGCCAAATGAATTAGCGGCTATACTTATTACAATGTATTTTTTATTAGCGATTTTGCTAAAAACAGAAAGATCACAATCCTGTTTCAGCTAACTTTACACCTTAATTTAATTTAATTTATTTTACTTGACAATATTTATATTATTTGATATAACTTAATAATTAGGTACCTAATCAAATGAGGTGATCAAATGCGCAACGAACGGCTCCATGAACTACATATTTTATTTCATCAAATGCGAAATCTGCGTGAACGATTTTTTTATCAGGCAAATGAGGGACTGGGACTTCCCCTTGGCCAAAGTCAGGTAGTACGCTGTCTATCACATCATCCAGACATCTCACAACATGAACTGGCCGATATGCTGCATATTCGGCCAGGCTCTTTAAGTGAACTCTTGGGCAAACTAGAAAAAGGTGATTATCTTACACGCGTAAAGCAAACAGAAGATCGAAGAATTGTTTGCATCCATCTAACGGAAAAAGGCCGTGACATTTCACAGAAACATCATGCAATGCATATGGCTTTTATCGAAAAAATGTTTATGGTCCTTCCGGACAAAGACGTTGATACGTTATATCTGCTATTAAACAAACTAGTTACCTCATGGCAGGAAGACTTTGATGAACCACCACAAAAACCGTGTCGAAAAAACGCTGCAAAATAATCTTTTGTTAAAAAGAACAAAAATACGAATTAAAAACAGCTATTAAAAAAGAAAGAAGGATTTTGATGAAAAAACATTACTTATATTTTTTATCCGGAGCACACCTTTGTTGTGACATAAACTCCGGCGCTTTACCAGCTTTATTGCCATTTTTTATATTATATTACGGAATGGATTACAAAGCAGCGGCCGGCCTGATGTTTGCCGCCAGTTTTTTATCTTCTATCGTGCAACCACTTTTTGGCTATTTAGCAGACAAAGTATCTCGTCCCTGGTTTATGGCCTTTGGTGTGCTTTTGAGCGGAGTTTCTCTTGGAGCTACAGGGTTTATGACCGATTATTGGGCCATTTTTGCTGCTGTTACCTGCATGGGAATTGGCAGCTCTATTTTTCATCCGGAAGCTGCCCGGTTTGTAAATCATGTTTCCGGCGAACAAAAAGGCTTTGGTATGAGCATTTTTTCCGTAGGTGGAAATGGAGGCTTTGGTCTTGGTCCACTGCTGGCCGTTGCCGTCGTCTCATTTTTTAACATGAAGGGCCTTGCTTTATTTGCCATTATTGCCTTATTTGTAAGTATTGCACTTTTTTTCCTTGTCCCGCACATAAAGGAAATGATTGATACTATTCCGCAAAAAGATAGTGCAAGGCCATCTGGAACTGCTGTCGCAGGGAAAAATGACTGGCATGCTTTTTCCCGGCTTACGTGCGTTATTATTTGCCGCTCAATTAGTTTTTGTGCCATTTCAAGTTTTTTACCGTTGTATTGCATACATATTCTGATGCAGAGCAATGCTGCTGGCAGTTCAACGCTTACCATTTTATCTTTGATTGGTGTCGTCACTACGCTAATTGGAGGAATGCTTGCTGATCGGTTTGGCTATATCCGCATTATAAAATACTGTATGCTGACACTTGTTTTCCTTTTTGCTGGTATTGCCGCAACACACAGTATTTTAATTGTATATGCATTGCTTATTCCAATTGGTTTTGCTATGTACGCCTCCTACAGTTCTTTCGTTGTACTGGGACAAACTTATCTGGCAAAAAACATTGGATTTGCTTCCGGCGTTACGCTGGGTCTTTCATTTAGTGTCGGTGGGATTGTTGTTCCTTTACTCGGGTGGGTTGCCGACAATTATGGATTGCCTGACGTCATGTATATTATTGTAGCTATTACGGCACTGGGGGCCATTGCAACCTTCTTTTTGCCTGCTGTTACAAAAAAAGGCTCTCTACAGCCTGCCTCTTCTAATTCTCTCACATAAAGCTCTTGATATCTTTATTCTAAAAATTCATCTGTAAAAAAAGTCCAAAACAAATAAGCGTTCTATGTTAAACTCTAACATAGAACGCTTATTTGTTTACATGATCTGAAACGATAGACTTACAAGTAAAGCAAGTCGCTATAATTTATATACAATTGCCTATTCATTTAAAATAGTAATTTGATCCCGTCCACGTCTTTTAGATTGATACATTGCTTTATCCGCCAAACGAATAAAATCAAGAACCTTTAAATTATCTTTTGGAATGACTGATGTTATACCTACACTCACTGTAATATGGGCAAACGGTAAGGCCTCTGCCTGCCGTATAGATAAAGCATCTATATTGCTTCGAACATACTGCGCAACCTGTATTGCCCCATCCAGCCTTGTACAGGGTAATATGATCACAAATTCTTCGCCGCCATACCGTGCAGCTAAATCATGTGTATGATGTATTGATTTTTTTAAAGCTTTTGCTATTTTATTCAGGCAGACATCACCAGCAACATGTCCATAAAAGTCATTGTATTCTTTAAAAAAATCAATATCAAGAAACAGCAGGGAAATACACATTGCTTTTGTATAAGCCATTTTCCATTCCTGCTTTATTACTTTATAAAAATAGCGTCGATTAGGAAGTTTTGTTAATTCATCAAAAAGAGACTGTCTTTTCAGCTTATCATAATGTTTTTTTAAAGAAATATAATTTTTTAATCGTGCTTTCAACAGCAATGGTTCAATTGGTTTAATCATATAATCGATAGCACCTAAAGAAAAACCAACTAACTGATTTTGGATTTCTTTTTGATCAGATAAAAAAATCACTGGTATATCCTGCCAATGATCATTTTTTTTCATTTGCCGGCACAAATTATATCCATTGCTATCCGGTAAAGAACTATCAATTAAAACCAAATCAATTGCCTTTGTTGAAAGCACTTCAATTGCTTCATGTCCGGACATCGCACACTCCACCCGATATTCCGGACTCAAAACATCATATATCAAATTTAAAACAAGTGCTGAACTATCTGCAATAAGAACATGACCCGAGGTATTTACTTTTTCCATAAATCACCTATCACCTTTAAATACACTTGGCATCTTTTCCAAGATCAATGATTCATATAACGCATCAAAATTATTTTACTTATGCTTTATTATTTTATAAATCTGTTTTTTCTCTGCAATAAATAACTTTATTTTACGCAGACTTTTCCCTATATATTTTATCAAAAGATCTTATCAAATCTAACACATACGACAAAAAAGACGATATTGTTTTTACCGTACATTTAAATAGAATTAATATTTAGATTTATTATAATCTTTATTGTATTCTCCACGCGGTGTCTTGACTAACATGCCAAATTCAAAAGCCATTGCTACAATCTCTTTAATTTTTTTGTCGTTTGTCTGTCCTTTGCGAATTACCGTTATAAGTTGACGACTCATTTCTTCTACATTATTCATTACATCCGCCCCCTTTGTTCGCTAAGGACAGTATAATATTTATTTTTGTTCTTGTCAATACAAATAGGACCCAGGTAGTAGGTCTTTTTGTCCTTGACTGACATTTTCTTAGATGCTATTATTATTAAAAAGGTAGGGATAGTTATGAAAATTAATAAACGTATTCAATATTTTAGGAAAAAAATCAAAAAATTGACACAAGCTGAATTTTCAAAACAAATTCACATGAGTCGTTCAAATTTAGCCAGTATTGAAGTAGGGAGTATTAATGTCACCGACCGGGTAATTGCTAACATTTGTGACACTTTTGCCATTAATGAACATTGGCTGCGATCCGGAGAAGGAGAAATCACCCGCTCTTCAACTGCAGATATATTTAAACAACTTAGAAATGAATTCCACCTCAATAAGCGGGAACAGGAAATTTTGAGTGTTTACTTGAAATTTGATGAAGCTCAGAGAAACATGGTTTTAGATTTCATTACTACTTTTTCGATCCAGTTAGTTGCCATGCAGCAAAAACCACAATAATTTTTTACTTCCTATTAGAATAAATGTACAACGTCTAAAAATTGCTTTAACTAAAAATCTTAGCGGCAGTTATCGTTTTACTATCAAACAAAAACCAGTATAAAATGTACTATAAATTCAATGCAAAAACCTCCGTGAAAACTCGCAGAGGTTTTTGTATTAACTTTTTCCATTTCTCCCCTACCACCTTCAAAGCAACTATAGTATAATAAATACCATATGCAACAATTAGAGGAGCATCATTTTTATGGATGACATTACCTGGAGAAAAAGAATCGAACATCGGGCACGCACCCGCCGCATACAGGATTTTTGCATTATTGCTTTATTTTCTATTTTGCTTGGTGCATGGGCCTGGTATTTTTTTGTTTATATACGCACACCAGAGTACGCACTGCATCAAGTACAAAATGCCATTGAAAGTAAAAATGAAAAAGTCTTTCATCAATATGTCAACGTTGATCTGTTGACCTCAATGGCCTACGACGATCTTACCGTCGATCTTTTTTCCTATGATAAATCACTTACGACACAGGAAAAATCGCTTTTTGAAAGATTTTACGTACTTGTCAAACCACAAATTACAAACGGCATTGTTCTTACGATTGATACCTGTATTCGTACAGGTAAAGAGGAAGAGCTTTCTGGTACAGATATTCTCAAGGGCCGTCAGCTTGGTATTGACTTTGAACATTTTCTCGAGCGCACCCGGCTGCGTCATACAACGTTTGTAAAAATCGGTACTATTGACAAATCCGGTACAACGGCAATTGCTGATATCGATGTCATGGAAGAATACACACAGACGCCTTTTACTCTGCAAGTCTGCCTGAATCAAACCTCTTCCGGCGGCTGGCAAATTTCTTATATCAAGAACTACAAAGACTATCTTGATAAAGTGAATCCATTAATCAATGGCGATATTGCTGACTATATATCTGCTACACAATCTATTGTCGATCGATATAACAATCTTTTTCTAAAGCAAAAAGCTGCTTTTGCCACACTTGTTAAAACGGAAAAAAGTTCCTTTAATGATACACAGCGTGAATCAATTTATAACTTTATTCATAACGAAGTCATTCCCGCCAACCAGAAACGTGCTGATGAGCTTGCTGCTATGGATGTATCCGGCGGAGCCCGTTATCTTGCTTCACTTCGCCAAAAATCTGCAGAACTCACCATTTCAGCCTGGGAACATTTTGCGCTTGGCATTCGTAAGAATAATAACAATGAACTTCAAACAGCAGAAACGCTTCATAAAAGAACGCTTGAAACGGATCAGCGAATTTCTAATATTATCAAGCATACAGCAATTAGTAAATTTGTCCCAAATATTTCATAAGCTTCTTCCTTATTGAAAAAGGCTTGAAACATTGGGGTGAAAAGAGGTAAAATAAGGTTAAGAATATTTTATCAATTCATCCCAAAGGAAGGTGCATATATGAATACAGCAAATAAACCTATAAAAAATATCATCGCTCCATTTTCGGGGAAGATCGTCGATCTTTCAAAAGTTCCTGATCCCGTCTTTTCAGAAAAGCTTACTGGTGACGGTATTGCAATTCTCGCAACTGGCACAGAGGTTCTTGCACCGTGTGATGGCCGCATCACACTTTTTTTTGAAACAAAACACGCTTTTGCCATAACGACAGAGGCAGGTGTGCAGATACTTGTTCATCTGGGACTTGATACAGTAATTCTTAACGGTGAAGGTATTACTGCATTACATAAAACCGGTGATATCGTTAAAGTCGGCACTCCGATTCTGCAGTTTGATCGTTCTTTTTTGCAAAAGAAAAAAATTAATCTTATATCTCCAGTTCTTATTGTCAACTATGAAACCGTCCACGATATGCACTCAAATTTAGTTGGCACCTGCGTTGAAGCCGGTTTCGATACCGTCCTGCAATATGCCATATGATTTTTTTACAAAGATAAAAGGAGAGCAACACCACTTTCAGGTGAATTGCTCTCCTTTTATAATATGAGACTATCAACTATTGTTGTTATAAATAAAATCAACAACACTTTTTATCGGCGAAGGATTCCCATATGATTTAGCCTCAAGCGGCTGATCCGAGCTGTATAACTTTTCCTTTGTATCATACCGGAACTCGCTAAGCTTCAGTATCTGATACGTTGAAGCTGCACGGTTAAAATGCATTTGATAAATATACCATCGATTGCGTGCTGGTATAATAATCCCAACAGATGCTTCTGCTTCAGTATCACTTATAATGTTAACGGAATTCACATCAACATAATAACCTACATCATCAACTGCATCGACAAATCTCATATCCACCGCTGCAGCAAAACACACGGAAGAAACCAGCAACAAAACCATACATAAAGCAGGTACTATCTTCTGCATCTTATATCAATCTCTTTCCACAAAAACAAAGACTGCATCCTGCAGTCTTCATTACAAATTAGCAAATCACTTTATCCTATCAGAAATAATTATATGCAAAATGACCAAATAAGTCAATGATTTATACCAAACACGCGATATAGACTCTTTTACAAGTCTGTATTGCGCGTTCTTCCGCCTTATTTCTTATATCCCGTCGCAAAATCAACAATATTTTTTAGTGAATCACCTTTAAGAAAAGCTGCAATATTATCAGCAGCAATATGAACGATATTATCCAGTGTTGCTGCAAGATGATATTGTCCGGAAATGTGTGGCGTGATGTAGATACCCGGAATTTTCCACATACGATGATCCGGTGGCAGCGGCTCCGGATCTGTGACATCTACTGCAGCTCCTGCCAAATGCCCATTAAGAACAGCATCACAAAGTGCATCAGTCACAACAGCTGTACCACGACCAATATTAACAAAGTACGCTCCCTGTTTCATACAGGCAAATTTTTTTGCATCCATAAGCTGATACGTTGCTGCCGTTCCCGGCAGACTTGCTGCAACAACATCGGCACGTGCCAGACAAGTATCAAGCTCATCCATCGTTGCAATTTCATCAACATAGTCCGGTTTTGCTGCTTGGCGACGACGTATCCCAATAACATGTGCTGCACCAAGTGCCTTAACCTTACGTGCAAACTTGCCACCGATATCACCCATACCCAGAATAAGTACTGTCGAACCATCAATTGACGCAACGGGTCCTGCATCTTTCCACTCTGCCCGTTTTTGCTGGTCGTAGTAAAGGTAGAGTTTTTTCTGCATTGCCATAAGTGCTGCCAGCATATGCTCCGACAATGCAAGTCCATAGGCTCCAGTTGCATTTGTAAGCTGTGTTTCCTGCCGCAGAACTCCTGGTTTACAATATGCATCCGCCCCCGCACTATTTAGCTGTAACCATTTCAGCTTCGGCGCATACGGCAAAAGCTCTGCTTTCACATTACCAATAATGATATCAACATCCTGAATCATATCTGCTGTCACAGTCGCTGTCGGAGCATATAAAATCTCCTGCCCCTTTGCCCTTTCTTCCAGCCATTTCTTATGCCTGTCATTCACAGGTAAACCAACAAGTATCTTCATTCTATTGCACTCCTTTATTTTAAAAGTAACTCGGTATGATCTTATAGATGATATGATCGATAAGACTCTCATCACAGCTTACAGCTACCCGGTCAGCTGCTTTCTTCGTCTCCGCATCAGCATTCGCCGGAGCAATCCCGCAGTCAGCCCGACGCAGCATTTCATTATCATTGGGAAAATCACCTGCTGCTACAACAAACCGGCCTTTATTCACTGGAAGATTACGCAGTACTTCCAACATGTCACCTTTTGATACATTTTTGCCAACAAACTCAAGATAAACTGGCGAAGAATAAAAACTCGTCGACACCTTATCGATACCTTGTTTCGCTGCCAACTCTGTTACTTCCTGCAAAACCTTTTGTTCTGCACAAACAAAAAATTTCAGCCAGTCCCTGTCCATCACTTTTATAAGTTCTACATGCTCATACTCATGAAACTCATCAACAAGCCGGGGATCATCATATTGGGGCTCACTCACAATATAGCAGTTTTCTTCTGTATAAACCTCAATGCAGGCCTGTGGAAAAAGCCGCAGACATTCTGCCGCAAAATGACGCCAAATTTCTCCATCCAGACTGCACTTTTCCATAAGAATTTCTTTTCCCCAGTCGTAGAGCATTGACCCATTATAAAAAATGCAAGGCGTATTTACTGTAATCCCCTGCATAAACTGCGAGCCATTTGATGGTGTACGCCCTGTCGCAATCGCAAAATTTCCTCCTGCATCCGTAAAGGCGGCAATTGCTTGCTTATTTTTTTTTGAAATCTTGTTATCTGTCCCAATAAGCGTACCATCCATATCGCTTACAAGTAAAAAATCCTTATAGCTTTTCATCTGTGTTTACATCCTCTCTTTGTATGATTCCACTTACATGGCTCATGAATTTTTTAGGTGATACATGCATCTGTTTTTTAAATACCAGACAAAAATTTTTATAGTCCCCAAACCCCGCCATTTCTGCCACCTCATAGATGCGATACGTTCCTGTTGCCAGCAGTTGTGCTGCTTTTTGTATTCGATATTTTGTCAAAATCTCACCAAACGTCTGCGAAGTACTTTCCTTGAACTTGCGGCTTAAATAGCTGGGGCTTACTGCAAGCTCATCGGCAATTGCTTCAATACTGATTTTTTCCCGATACGAATCACGTACCTTACAAAGAGCCTGCCGCACATAGGTATTCATAAGCTTTTCATCTTTTAAATATGCATTCCAGTCAACAATTTCAGCTTGAACAGAATCCCATGCCAAATCATCCTTCTCGGCTTTTGCCTGCTTTAGTTTTTTAATCACTTTTTCAAGTGCATCTTCATCTACCGGCTTAAGTAAATAGTCCACAGCCTGCAGCTTGACTGCCTGCCTGGCATACTCAAAGTCAGCATAGCTTGTAATAAAAATTGTCTGAAAAGACCACTCTGATTGTGTTCTTGCCGCTGTTATCATCTCAATACCATCCATTTTTGGCATACGAATATCTGTAAGCACAAGATCCGGCCGTTCCTGCTCTATAAGTGCCAGTCCGCTTTCACCATCCGATGCATCGCCCACAACCATACAGCCCATGGCCATCCAGTCAATCGTACAGACAAGCCCACGCCGGATAATATCTTCATCTTCTACAATCACAATGCGCAGCATCCTGTTACATCTCCTTATACTTTTCTTCAATATCTACTGGCAGCAAGATCTCAATGCAGGTTCCCAGCCCTTCGCGGCTTGTAATTTTTAAACCATACAAGGCACCATAAAGCAGCTGTATACGACGATGGATATTATAGATTCCCATATGCATTGTTTCATTTCCCCTTTTATCCAGCATTATCTGCAGTTCATGCAGTTCTTTTTTATTGATGCCCAGTCCGTTATCCTGTATCGACAGGCTCAGCATAGTTCCCTCTATTGTAATCCGTGTTTTTATTTTGATATTGCCTTCGCTGTCCGCACCATATTTCATGGCATTTTCAATAATCGGCTGCAAAAGCAGCTTAGGTATACGGCACAGCTTTGCTGCTGCATCGACGTCCTGATCATAGACAAGCCGGCTGCCAAAACGATATTTCTGTATATCGATATAATGCTGCGTATAGTCCAGATCTGCCTGAACCGTAACGCGCTGAACCTCATTATTGATGCTGTAGCGCAAAAGCGCCGAAAGTGCCACAATCATCCGGGTAGCCGCCTCAGGATCAAGTTTAACCATAAACTTGATGTTTTCCAATGTGTTAAAAAGAAAATGAGGGTTAAACTGTGACTCCAGCTGCTTAACCTCGGAGACAACAGTCGCTCGTACCTTTTCCTTATTGAGATCAATAAGCCTGTGCAGACTGCGTACCATGCGATTGTATCCCGCTGCAATCGGCTCAAACTCATTTCCTGGTCTTACCGTAATCTGCCGATCAAGCTCACCATTTTTCACGGCAGCAAAAGCCTCAACAAGCTCGTCAATCGTCTGCATTTTCCGCGCCGTCTCACGCCGTACACTTACAATAATAATAGGTATCATGATAAGCAGTACACCGAGCAGGATTCCCGCCCCCGTAAGATACTGTGTAATCATGTTGCCAATGGGGGAAAATGCATAGACATGTAGTTTACCACTAAGAATACTGCTCTCCGATACATAGTAGTGCTGGTCCTTAAAGGAAATGCTGCCTGCCGCCCCTTTAAGTGACGGCCACAACTTTTGAAAACGTGCATCGCTAAAGCCTGAATCTGTCGCAATCGGCGTATAATCATACTCATCTGCAATCACAAACTGCACATGCGGCGATGAAATTGCCTGACGAAGATACGTTCCCGGAATTACAAATACGATATACCCCTGCAGTATTCCCTTCATCTCTATTGCCCGCGCAATAATCATATCCCGCTCATAAAAACGATCATTTGTGCCAAACTCCATAAACGTCTCCCACGGTGACACTCCCATACGATGAAAAATACCCCATTCAGCACCAACTGTCATTTGCAGCTCATATGGCAGTTTTGCACGATTTGACAAAATAATCTGTTTTTTATCATTGAGTAAATAAAAACTCGTATTATCATGCATAATATTAACCTGCTTATAAAGCTTTGTATAGAGCTTCATCTGCTGTTCCCGACTCGCAGCCAGCGCCGTAAGATCATAGCCGGCATCAGCAATATCATTTGCCCGTTCTTTGTAGTCCGTGACAATACCCTCGATGACCTCCGCCACAACCTGACGGCTTTCTGTATTGCGTTCAAGTACGTTCTTATTCCAATAGGTAAATGCCAGCACCACACAAATAAGTGCAATAATAAATACTGGTATAAGTGCATATTTCGTAAAGGTTATACGAATCTCATCCTGCAAACGACGCACGCGGTTCACCTCTCTTCTACAGCATACCATTTTTTATCAAAAAACGAAATAAAATCAGTAGGAAACAAAACGAGGTACTATATAAGTCAGCCTTATATGGCACCTCGTTTCGATTTGTTACTTATTTTTCACTTGTAAAAACATCCTTGAACTTATCAAGCCATGCCTTCTTATTTTGTTCTACTACAGATTCATTATCATCAATAATCTTAATCTGATTTTTTGGCAGAAGACCTGCCGGCGGTTCAACATCGTCTCTTACAGAACGACGATGAAGCTGCTGCACAATAATCGTTTGTGCTTCTTTGCTCGTAATAAAATCAATAAATTTCTTTGCATTTTCCATGTTTTTTGCATTTTTAATGATATAAACGCCATCTGGTTTAGAGATAACGCCTTCCTTCATATATACAAGCTTAACCGGAGCACCATCGGCAACATATTTTGCACCGCCTTCTTCAAAAGTACAGCCAACCGCATATTCACCATCCGCTACACCTTTATATACCGCAGAAGACCCACTGAGAAGCTTGCCATCAAGGTTTTGACAGAACTTAGCAATATAGTCCCAGCCATTTTCCGGATTCCCCTTACCCATTGCATAAAGCATATTAATGAGATGTTCATAAGAGGACGATGACTTGGATGGATCTGCCATAGCAATCTTACCCTTGAGTGCAGGATTTAAGAGATCTCCGTATCCTTCAACTTTGATATCACCGATAAGATTTGTATTAACCATAATAACACTCGGAATATCCGTAAAACGTGTCATTGATCCTTCCGTATTCTTGAATGCAGCCTGAATGTGTTCTTCATTTACGGACGTGTAGTTTTCAAACAGTTTTGCTTTTGGTTTCATTGTATTAAGCGAACCACCCCAGAATATATCTCCGAGAGGATTTGCTTTTTCAGATTCTACTCTTTTTAAAAGTTCTCCTGTACCAGCAGCAATAACTTCAACTTTGATACCACTTTGTTTTTCAAATTCCTGAACAAGCGGATTAATAAAAGATAGCGGATGCGGACAATAAACAACGAGTTTGTTGCTTTCTTCACCGCTTCCTTTAG
>Ga0172378_10002494_pt1 | contig 17265 bp, 15 predicted proteins | sample GrowelOW332metaG_FD_119755 | JGI IMG/M metagenome (GOLD analysis project Ga0172378, IMG submission 119755) | Groundwater microbial communities from an aquifer near a municipal landfill in Southern Ontario, Canada - Pumphouse #3_1 metaG | ecosystem: Environmental > Aquatic > Deep subsurface >... | reverse complement strand
GGCTTTCCGAACACAGTTCAGGGGCGTGGCAGACGTGAAGTTTTTCATGTACAGGCTTGCCAAACTTTATTCTTGAATCTGGGGATTCTTGTCGCTATACCAACCCCACCTATCCGCTGATCCTTTATTTCTATCTGATTATCCACTTTTTTCTGATTATAATCAAACACGATCTGGCCAAACCAATCTCCAAAAATCATATCAAGCACTGATTTTGCCTTGATGCGGACAGGCTTATCATCTGCCGTAGTTCGAGCCACCTCTATCTCGCAAACCAACAGATGATCGGCATCTATGGTCTGCTGACCTACATTGAAATTATCGGTTGCCTGATAAACACGCATCTTAAAAATTTCCAAAGGAATATCTATGTAGGACTTGTAAGTCCACAAGAAAAGAGGAATCAATAAGATGGCTACAATCGACGAACCAGCCCAAATGCCATACTGAAAATCATTAGTAAGATTGAACCAAACAGAAAACAACGCCCAACCCATCAACATCTGAACAAACAGAAACAAGAAAGCAAACGAGAAATGAACCTCTGACAATTTCTTTACATATTGCTTCAACATGCTATAATTGAGCCATCCGACAAGCAGATAGACAATTTGAATAGACAAGAAGCCAACCGGCATAAAGTCAACCTCCATAATGCCCAACAATCCGGGCAAGGAAAGCGTGACACTAGAAACGACAAAATAGATAATGCCTTTTTTGTCTTCCAACATCTTCAGTTTCTTTGCAACCAAGAGAACGATGATCGACAGGATTATCGCCACAATCAGAAACAACAAATATGTTTTGAGAATATATTCTATATCTAAATTCATATCAATCTATTATTATTCGGTAATTAAAAGTCATGGGTGAATGTTCCATCAAATGGTCGTACAAAGTGTCCACTATCTGTTTCCTCTGTTTTTGATCTTCCATTTGATAAATGGGAACCAAATGCACATCGATGGTACGCAACAAACCCTCGCCTGGAGTTTCACTCTTTACTATTCCCTTTTCCACATAAACATCCGAAATCACATCAGACAACTCCGCCAAACAAAAATTACGAATGTCATTGTTTGTCACCACCCGATTGCGGCTACCCAAAATATATTTAAAACGTGCAATACGCTCATTTCCAGATGGAGGTGGCATTCCACCCAACGTCGGCGTCACTAAAACAGCAGGCTCCACATCGCCAAACATAGACTCTTGAGGATTCAACGACTGACCTATGCGGATACCATTAGCCAACTCTCCCAATGTAGTCCAGTATCGAACATAAAAAAAGTTGGTTCCCTCCGGAGGCTCCACAAACAGATAATAAGGAGAATCAGAACCCACTAAACTTCGCTTCGAGACCTGACTTATTTTGGATAATAGTCGCTCGATCAAATAAACATTCTCAGTATTATTGCCCATCTCTGAAGATGAAAAAAGACTCATTTCATCCTCCAACAGATGCTGAAGACGCAGAAGATAATCCTTTGCATCTCGATAATCGAACGTTTCGCAACCACCCTGACGCAATGTATAACAACAGTCTGATGTCTGTTTTTTATATCCGTATGTGCATCCATAAATACGATTCATGCTGTCTGTAACATCTAGAATGTTGAGCAAAGCCTCATTTTCCTTAACTGGAATTGGAATAACGCCAATGTCATTTTTTGCCGTATGGTTAACACTCCTTAAATCCCTATTTACCAAAGGAATGGCATTCACCACAATTTGAATATCAGACAAAACAGTAAATGAAAATTGAGGAGGGAAATCGATTTCCAACCAAAGCAGAGATTTAGGATTTCGAGTCAACTCCACCTCATCCATTCCCTCAGGCCATGAATGACAAGAAGTTTCATCAATCAATAAATCATCTTCTATGGTAACATAATGAGACTGATAGAACTGAAGCACACTCTCGTTTAATTGAACAGAGTTCTCCTGCGAACGGAAAAAATCAGAAAGAGCATCATCCTCCTTTTCGGGTATAACATGTAGTCGATTACTTACCTTTATAGGTTTCCCGTCATGTTTCCATTCACAGAAAGACAACAATCGCAAAGATTCTCTACGCCTATCTACATTCGGAAAATCAAGATAGAGTGACAAATGTTTCAGATTCTGTTGCTCACCTATCACCTCTATGCCAACAAACACCTTGTTGCAGTTCTCCGGGGATGTATTCTGCCTAAAAATCAACTTTTTATCCAAGCCGTTCTGAACCTCATAAATATCTCCTCCCACAACCATCTTTTGTATTGAGCCCCTAAACAGTTGTGTTTTACAAACAGGAAAGAACGAATAACGCGTCGTGGTTTTCTCCCCAACGAAAGGCGAAATGGTATAAAAGCCATGTAATGGATTGGTCACCACATTATCTATCAACGGTTTAATATAAGCGACCGCATGTGCAGGACGAGCCATCATAACCGATTCTGGCAACAAAACCTCGCTCAACCTCCGCATGGTACGAAGCTCAATATCAGCAATATCATCAGACAAGAGATGAAGCTGCATAGCCAACGCCTCAATCAGCAATCTGACGAAAGGATCCAGATTCTCAACCTTCTTGATATTCCAATAATCCAAGGCTGTTTTTATCATACGATCCTTGATCTCCTCCTTACTTTCTCGATATCTGTTCATTACAAAAACTTAATCTTTAGATAAAGGTCCCAAAAACAATTTGTAGTGCAGCCTGCATCTGTTACCTGTTGATTTAAGTGTAGCATCGATAAAGACATCCACACGTTTCTTCACACTTACTTGATGAGCCAAAATATTCTCAATCAAAGCATCTTCCACTTCCAAACGATAGACACAATCAGTGTGCGATGGATTGTGATAAACATTCGGTAAAACGAGTCTTCCAAATATCCAAAGAAACGATTCGTTCAAAATCCATCTCCCAGATATCTGTCCCGTATTTTCTGTCAAAGCTATGTTCGCCAGGATAGGTCATGATCAACAGCTCAATATGTTGATCAACCGACTCTAATTCGGAGCATTTTTCAATTTTTCCGTGGTTGTCTAACAAAGCAGAAAAATCCAACGGTATTTTATAGTACAGTCTTTCCATACCAAAAATATCATAATGATTACAACTAAAGTTAAATGAAGAAGATTATCGACTTTTTAGGTTACTTCTAGCCACAGATAAACTTCAAACTAAACAAAAAACAATGCAGATACTGCAAACAATTCATAATACAAAACAATAAACAAGCATTATCTCTCTTATGAAATCTTGTCGCAAATATAGAAAAAACAAAATGACATTTCCAAATGACAAGAACACAAGATATAAACATCATGTATTTGCATTACAAATACATAACCTCACAAATAAGAGAAAAAAGAACCATTTAATCGAGAAATATGAGGATAAAAAAAAAGAAAAAAAGAAAAAAAGAAAAATATATTTTTAAAACAAATTTTAAAAATTACATTTTTGAGCATCTCATATTGTAGTTTATTGCTCTTTCTTTTTTCATTTAAACGTTTTATCGCACATCCAAATTCATTTTTACACCCTCGTCCAGACCAAATAATTACCTAAAATCACACCACCAATGCAACAGGCTACGGAGAGCACGCAATAAAGGGCAAAGGAGAAGTAATCGCCTTGTCGCAACAGGAACATGTTCTCGTACGAGAAGGTGGAGAAGGTAGTAAATCCGCCGCAGAAACCTGTGGTCAACATCAAGCGTACGTCCGTAGAGAACCCGAAGCGTTCGGAAATGGCATAGAAAGCACCTATCAACATACTGCCCAATAGATTGGCAGTAAAGGTAGCCCATGGAATGGAGAAGAAATGTATGCTATGCAGAGCCATCTGAAGTAAATGACGGAAGATACATCCCAACCCACCTGCACAACCTATTAAGAACAACGTTTTAACCATAAATTTGAACATAAAAAAGAGAGATGACCCGTAGATCATCTCCCGATATTTTAATTAAAATAAAATTTTATTTCTGAGAATCTAAAACAGATTGAGTAGCCTTAGCAGCCTCTTCTCTCTTCTTCTTTAATTCCATTTGTTTTCTGTATGAATCACTATTATCACGACCGATAGTCTTGATTACATAGATTGTATCAGCTTGAGCATCGTACTTCTCAACGTGCATTGTGTACTCATATCCCTGCTCATAATAGAAGTTTTTAAAGTGGCCACAGAATGGTTCCCATTGTGTTTTATCCTTACGGCTATATCCTCTTCTTATCTGATAACATCTCTGCATATCGTTGGTAAGTACCAACTCTCCAGAAACCTTCATAAATTCCTGTGGTATTGCTGGCAAAGCTAATGCGCTAAACAAAATACCTAATATTATCTTCTTCATGATATTTCAATATATTAAATTACATTCGACTGATAAACAACTCACAAATATAAATAAATTTAGTTTACATGTTCTCTTTTTGAAGAAAAAAAGAATAATTGAAAATTTTTCAAGCCTCGCCTGAATTACCGAAGTTGATTGGCATCGGATTGTTAGGTTCATTAGGCTCTGGTTTACGGATTGGACCGTATTGCATCTCATATTTCGCAATGTTATCCTGCAAAGCCATCAACAATCTCTTAGCATGCTCAGGAGTCAAAATAACGCGGGATTTCACCTTTGCCTTAGGTGTATTCGGCATAATTCTGACAAAATCAACGACAAATTCAGAGGAAGAATGCGAAATAATCGCCAAGTTTGAGTAAACTCCTTCTGCCACCTCTTCATTCAATTCTATATTAACCTGATTTGCTTTATTAATCTCCTTTTCCATTTTATAGTCATTTTTCGTTCAAAATATGAAGCTTCAAATCATACTAAGAAGCATTTTAATTGCATGCGCTAATATAATATTATTTCAGAAACCTTCCAAACAAAAACAAACAAAGAGAGGAGACCAAAATGACCTCCTCTCCTCTTTATCTTAGTGGGAAACCCACATTATATGTCATCTTCAACAACAACCTCGTGGTGGATTGGTGCATCGACTACAGATTTACGAGTCTCATAGACTTTATCCATCTCATCTTTTGAGCCTACGATGATCTTATCGAATTCATGGAGACCAGTACCAGCAGGAATCAAATGTCCACAAATAACATTTTCCTTCATGCCTTCCAAGAAGTCAACCTTACCACGGATAGCAGCATCGTTCAATACCTTCGTAGTTTCCTGGAATGATGCAGCAGACATAAAGCTAGTAGTCTGCAATGCAGCACGAGTAATACCTTGAAGCACCTGGCTTGATGTTGCTGGGATTGCGTCTCTTACAACAACCAACTTCATATCCTTACGCTTCAATGAGCTGTTCTCGTCTCTCAACTTACGAACTGTAACGATCTGTCCTGGCTTCATCGTCTCAGAATCACCGGCTTCAACGACAACCTTCTTACCGAAGATTCTATCGTTCTCATCCATAAAGTCTAATTTATCAACCAACTCTTTTTCCAAGAAGCGTGTATCTCCTGGATCTGCAATCTCGACTTTACGCATCATCTGACGTACGATAACCTCAAAGTGCTTATCATTGATCTTCACACCTTGTAGACGGTAAACGTCTTGAACCTCGTTTACGATATATTCCTGAACAGCTGTAGGTCCCTTGATTGCCAAGATATCGGAAGGTGTGGTAGCTCCGTCTGACAACGGTGTACCAGCACGAACGTAGTCGTTCTCCTGTACCAAGATCTGTTTTGACAATGGAACAAGGTATTTCTTAACCTCACCTGTCTTAGAAGTAATTGAGATCTCACGGTTACCACGTTTAACCTTACCGAAATTAACCTCTCCATCGATTTCGGCAACAACTGCTGGATTTGATGGGTTACGAGCCTCGAACAACTCAGTAACACGAGGAAGACCTCCCGTGATATCGCCTGCCTTACCGACAGCTCTAGGGATCTTAACTACTATTTCACCACACTTAACTACTTCAGCTTCATCTACAACCAAGTGAGCGCCCACTGGCAAGTTATATGTTCTTAAGATTTCGCCCTTCTCGTTAACAACGTGTGCAGCAGGGATCTTAGTCTTATCCTTAGACTCGATAATGATCTTCTCCTTCAAACCTGTTGTTTCATCAGACTCAGTCTTATAAGTAACATTCTCTATGACGCCATCCAACTTAATGCGACCACCAACCTCTGTGATGATTACTGCATTAAATGGATCCCATTCACAAATTCTGTCACCCTTATCTACCATATCACCATCCTTAAAGAACAATTTAGCACCATAAGGGATGTTGCTGTTAGTTAGAACAATCTTAGTATTTGGATCAACGACCTTCAACTCAGCCAAACGACCTACAACAATTTGAACTTTAGATCCGTCCTCGTTTTCAGAGGTAACGGTACGAAGTTCTTCGATCTCCAAAATACCTTTGTAACGAGAAGTGATACCAGATTCAGCAGCGATGTTACCTGCGATACCTCCTACGTGGAATGTACGCAAAGTCAACTGTGTACCAGGCTCACCGATTGACTGAGCAGCGATAACTCCGACAGCCTCACCTTTCTGAACCAAACGGCTTGTTGCCAAGTTACGTCCGTAACACTTAGTACAAACGCCCTTCTTAGATTCACAAGTCAAAACTGAACGGATCTCTACTCTCTCAATTGGAGATTCCTCAATGATCTGAGCAGCATCCTCTCTAATCTCTTCACCGGCTTTAACAATAACCTCACCAGTTAGAGGGTGTTGGATATCGTGTACAGAAACACGACCCAATATTCTTTCATACAAAGAAGCTACAACCTCTTCATTATTCTTTAATTCAGTACAAACCAAACCACGCAATGTACCGCAATCTTCCTCATTGATGATAACATCGTGAGAAACGTCAACCAAACGACGAGTCAAATATCCTGCATCGGCAGTCTTCAACGCGGTATCGGCAAGACCCTTACGAGCACCGTGTGTTGAAATAAAATACTCCAACACGGACAAACCTTCCTTAAAGTTAGAAAGAATTGGGTTCTCGATGATCTGACCACCTTCAGCACCTGACTTCTGAGGTTTTGCCATCAAACCACGCATACCAGAGAGCTGACGAATCTGCTCTTTAGATCCACGGGCTCCAGAATCAAGCATCATATATACTGAGTTGAATCCTTGGTCATCTTCAGAAATGGTCTTCATCAAGATGTTTGACAACTTGGCGTTGATATGTGTCCAAGTATCAATGATCTGATTATAACGCTCGTTGTAAGTAATGAATCCCATGTTATAGTTATTCATAATCTCAGCAACCTCATTATAACCCTCCTCTACCAATTCATCTTTCTCCTTAGGGATAATGACGTTTTCAAGGTTAAATGACAAACAACCCTTAAATGCCATAAGGTATCCTAAGTTCTTAATATCATCAAGGAACTGTGCTGTACGAGCAACTCCACAAGTTTTGATCACCCTACTGATAATATCGCGAAGTGATTTCTTTGTGATAAGAGTATTTACATATCCAGCCTCTTCAGGTACGTTTTGGTTGAAGATCAAACGTCCGACTGTAGTATCAATCATCTTGTCTTCAATCTTTCCTTCAGCATTCAAATCCTTAACGTAAACCTTGATTGGAGCATGTAAGTCAACTTTCTTCTCATTATATGCAACCAAAGCCTCCTCTACTCCGTAGAATACGAGTCCTGAACCCATAGCTCCAGCACGTGGCTTAGTGATATAATAAAGTCCAAGAACCATATCCTGAGAAGGAACGGTGATTGGAGAACCATTAGCTGGGTTCAAGATATTGTGAGATGCAAGCATCAAGATCTGAGCCTCCAAAACTGCCTCGTTACCTAATGGCAAGTGAACGGCCATCTGGTCACCATCGAAGTCGGCGTTGAACGCTGTACATGCGAGTGGGTGCAATTGAATAGCCTTACCCTCGATCATCTTTGGTTGGAATGCCTGGATACCCAAACGGTGCAATGTAGGGGCACGGTTCAATAGAACTGGATGACCTTTCATTACGTGTTCCAAAATATCCCAAACGACAGGATCCTTACGGTCAACAATCTTCTTAGCTGACTTTACAGTCTTAACGATACCACGTTCAATGAGCTTCCTAATAATAAACGGTTTATATAGCTCTGCAGCCATATCTTTAGGAAGTCCACACTCGTGCATCTTTAACTCTGGACCAACGACGATAACTGAACGTGCAGAGTAGTCAACACGTTTACCCAACAAGTTCTGACGGAAACGTCCTTGTTTACCTTTCAAACTGTCAGACAATGACTTCAATGGACGGTTAGCATCTGTTTTAACAGCGCTAGACTTTCTTGAGTTATCGAACAATGAATCGACAGCCTCCTGAAGCATACGTTTTTCATTACGTAAGATAACCTCAGGTGCCTTTATCTCGATCAATCTCTTCAAACGGTTATTACGGATAATAACACGACGATAAAGATCATTCAAATCGGAAGTTGCGAAACGGCCTCCATCCAATGGAACCAAAGGACGAAGCTCTGGAGGAATAACCGGAACGATCTTAACAATCATCCATTCAGGTTTATTCTTTCCGTTAGAAGAACGAAATGCCTCTACAACCTGCAAACGTTTCAAAGCCTCGCTCTTTCTCTGTTGAGAAGACTCTTGGTTTGCACGGTTTCTAAGGTCGTATGACAAGCTATCCAAATCAACGCGTTGAAGCAAATCGTAGATTGCTTCTGCACCCATCTTAGCAACGAACTTATTAGGATCCGTATCTTCAAGCATTTGATTCTCCTTTGGAAGAGCATCGATAATATCAAGATACTCCTCTTCAGTCAAAAGATCCTGCTCTTGAATACCGTCTTCAGCCTTTATACCAGGTTGAACAACGACATATCTTTCATAATATATGATAGCATCCAACTTTTTAGTTGGCATACCTAGCAGATAACCTATCTTGTTAGGCAATGAACGGAAGTACCAGATGTGCGCAACAGGAACAACCAACTGGATGTGTCCCATACGCTCACGACGTACCTTTTTTTCTGTTACCTCAACACCACAACGGTCACAGACAATACCTTTATAACGGATTCTCTTGTACTTACCGCAGTGACATTCATAATCTTTTACTGGGCCAAAGATTCTTTCACAAAACAAACCATCACGCTCTGGCTTGTAAGTCCTATAGTTGATGGTCTCTGGTTTCAAGACCTCACCACTAGACTGTTCAAGGACCTCCTCTGGAGAAGCCAAGCCAATGGAAATTTTGGTGAAATTAGTCTTTATCTTATTATCTTTTCTAAAAGCCATATCTGTATTTTATAAAGAGTTATAAAAGAATTTATAACATTAAACACCTTCACCTCAAAAAGAGGCGAAGATGTCATTTATTTTTAGTCAAGAGTGATACTCAATCCTAGACCTCTCAACTCGTGAAGCAATACGTTCAAAGACTCAGGAATACCAGCTGGTGGCATTGGATCACCTTTTACGATAGCCTCATAAGCACGAGCACGGCCCATGACATCATCAGACTTGATAGTTAAAATTTCTTGAAGTACGTGAGACGCACCGAATGCTTCCAATGCCCAAACCTCCATCTCTCCGAAACGTTGACCTCCGAATTGTGCTTTACCACCAAGAGGCTGTTGAGTAATAAGAGAGTAAGGACCGATAGAACGAGCATGCATCTTATCGTCGACCATGTGGCCCAACTTCAACATGTAGATAACACCTACAGTAGCTGGCTGGTCAAAACGCTCACCTGTACCACCATCATACAAATATGTCTTACCGTATCTAGGAACACCTGCCTTGTCTGTCCATGTGTTCAAATCATCCAAAGTGGCACCGTCGAAGATTGGAGTTGCAAATTTAACTCCCAACTTAAGACCTGCCCATCCGAGAACTGTCTCGAATATCTGACCCAAGTTCATACGAGAAGGCACACCCAATGGGTTTAGAACTATATCAACAGGAGTTCCATCTTCCAAGAAAGGCATATCCTCTTGACGGACAATTCTAGAAACAATACCCTTGTTTCCGTGACGTCCTGCCATCTTATCACCTACCTTAATCTTACGTTTCTTGGCGATGTAAACCTTAACCAATTGAACGATACCTGCAGGAAGTTCGTCACCGATAGTGATATTGAACTTCTTTCTCTTAGTGATGGCATCAAGTTCCTTGAATTTCTTTATATAATTCATGATCAAATCATGAATCATATCGTTCTTATGAGCGTCGGAAGTCCACTTGCTCAGAGAGATAGTTGAATAATCAATTTCATTCAACAACTTAGCTGTGAACTTAGCACCCTTAGGGACAATATCAGCACCCAAGAAATCCTTAATGCCTTGAGATGTCTTGCCATTTGTAAGTGTCAACAACTTCTCAATAAGAAGGTTCTTCAATTCAGCTGCTTTAGTATCAAACTCTTCATCCAACTTAGGAAGAATAGCTTTGTCAGTAAGTCTTGACTTACGGCTCTTCATTGCCTTAGAGAACAGTCTCTTTCCGATAACGACACCTCTCAAAGAAGGAGTTGCCTTCAAAGAAGCGTCTTTTACATCTCCGGCCTTGTCACCAAAGATAGCTCTCAAGAGCTTCTCTTCTGGAGAAGGATCAGACTCTCCCTTAGGAGTGATCTTACCGATTAAAATATCTCCTGGTTCAACTAGAGCACCGACTCTGATGATACCATTCTCGTCCAAGTTACGAGTTGCCTCTTCACTTACGTTAGGTATATCAGCTGTCAACTCTTCCATTCCACGTTTTGTTTCACGAACTTCCAATTGGTATTCGTCAACGTGAACAGAAGTGAACAAATCATATTTAACTGCCTTTTCGTTCAATACGATGGCATCCTCATAATTATAACCCTTCCAAGGCATGAAGGCAACCTGCAAGTTACGTCCGATTGCCAATTCACCCTGATCAGTAGAATAACCTTCAGTTAACAATTGACCCTTAGTAACGCGCTGACCTTTAACACAGATTGGGCGCAAGTCGATTGTTGTACTTTGGTTCGTCTTTCTGAACTTAGGGATGCTATACTCCTTAACTGCAGAATCGAAGCTTACAAACTCCTCATCCTCAGTTCTGTCGTAACGAATCTTGATGACTTTTGCATCTACATATTCAACAACACCTTCGTTCTCAGCAGCAATCTGAGTACGAGAATCTCTTGCCAATTGTCTTTCAATACCAGTACCGACAACAGGAGACTCATTACGCAACAAAGGCACTGCCTGTCGCATCATGTTTGATCCCATCAACGCACGGTTAGCATCATCATGCTCCAAGAAAGGAATCAAAGAAGCAGCGATAGAAGCAATCTGGTTTGGAGCAATATCCATCAAATCCAACTCTTGAGGAGTAACGACTGGGAAGTCACCCTCCTTACGAGCCTTTACTTTATCGGTCAAGAAGGTTCCATCTTCTTCAAGAGGACTGTTACCTTGAGCGATAATCTTGCCCTCCTCTTCCTCTGCTGTCATGTAAACAATTCCGTCCTCTAACATGTCAGCCTTACCGTTAACGATCTTTCTATATGGAGTCTCGATGAATCCAAGATCATTAATCTTAGCATGAACACAAAGAGAAGAGATCAAACCGATGTTTGGACCTTCTGGAGTCTCAATAGGACATAGACGACCATAGTGAGTGTAGTGTACGTCTCGCACCTCAAATCCGGCACGTTCACGTGACAAACCACCAGGACCCAATGCAGAAAGACGACGTTTGTGCGTAATTTCAGCAAGAGGGTTTGTCTGATCCATGAACTGTGACAATGCATTCGTTCCGAAGAATGAATTTATCACAGAAGAAATAGTTTTTGCATTGATCAAATCAATTGGAGTGAACACCTCGTTATCACGAACGTTCATTCTCTCACGGATGGTACGAGCCATACGTGCAAGACCAACACCAAACTGATTATATAATTGTTCGCCGACAGTACGTACACGACGGTTGCTCAAGTGGTCGATATCATCGACGTCTGCCTTTGAATTGATAAGTTCAATAAGATATTTGATAATTTCGATGATATCCTCTTTAGTCAAAACTCTTACACCCATATCAGTAGTAAGGTTCAACTTCCTGTTGATACGATAACGACCAACATCACCAAGATCATAACGCTTTTCAGAGAAGAACAATCCTGAGATAATTTCCCTTGCAGCTGCCTCATCAGCAGGTTCTGCATTACGAAGCTGACGGTAAATATAATAAACAGCCTCTTTCTCAGAGTTGCTTGGATCCTTCTGTAAAGTATTGTAAATAATTGAGAAATCAGAAAGATTTGCATCTTCCTTATGTAACAAAATTGTCTGAACGCCAGATTCAAGAATTTGGTCGATATGAGAAGCCTCTATAACAGTCTCACGATCGATAACGATCTCGTTTCTTTCGATGGAAACAACCTCACCTGTATCTTCATCAACGAAATCCTCAGTCCAAGTCTTCAAAATACGTGCAGCAAGTTTACGTCCAACAACCTTTTTCAAAGAAGCTTTAGACACCTTAATTTCTTCAGCCAAATTAAAGATATCGAGGATATCCCTATCACTCTCATATCCGATAGCACGTAACAGAGTTGTTACAGGAAGTTTCTTTTTACGGTCGATATACGCATACATCACATTGTTGATGTCTGTTGCGAACTCAATCCAAGAACCCTTGAACGGAATGATACGAGCAGAATAAAGCTTAGTACCATTGGCGTGCATACTCTGTCCGAAGAATACACCAGGTGATCTATGTAATTGAGATACAACGACACGCTCAGCACCGTTGATTACGAAAGTTCCTTTTTCAGTCATGTAAGGGATAGGACCCAAATATACATCCTGAATTATTGTCTCGAAATCCTCATGGTCAGGATCGGTACAATACAATTTAAGTTTTGCCTTCAAAGGCACACAGTAGGTCAAACCCCTTTCGATACACTCATCGATAGAATACCTGGATGGATCAATATAATAATCCAGAAATTCTAGAACGAAATTGTTTCTAGTATCCGCAATTGGGAAATTCTCTGCGAACACCTTATACATTCCTTCATTTTTCCTTTTCTCAGGAGGTGTATCGAGTTGAAAAAAGTCTCTGAACGACTTCAATTGCACTTCAAGAAAATCAGGGTATTCCTGTTGTTTCTTAACAGACGCAAAACTAACTCTTTGTTTTTCAGTTTGTGAAGACATTTATCGAAGAAATTAATTGAACTTGAAAAAGAATATAGACATAAAAAGGTTAAGAACCCTATAAAAAGGTTCTTAACCAAAGTTCCTGAAAATCAGGTTTATACTATTTAAGTTCAACCTCAGCTCCAGATTCTTCAAGTTTCTTTTTAAGATCCTCAGCCTCAGCCTTAGAAAGACCTTCCTTGATTGGGCTTGGTGCACCATCAACTAGATCTTTAGCCTCTTTCAATCCAAGACCAGTTAATTCCTTAACAGTCTTAACTACTTGAAGTTTGTTAGCACCAGCTGACTTCAAGATAACATCAAAAGATGATTTCTCTTCAGCAGCAGCACCACCTGCAGCAGGAGCAGCAGCAACAGCTACAGCTGCAGCAGCAGGCTCAATTCCGTATTCGTTCTTTAAAATTTCAGCAAGTTCGTTAACCTCTTTAACTGTCAAGTTAACTAGTTGTTCTGCAAAAGCTTTCAAATCTGCCATTGTATTCTTATTATTAAATGTTTGTAATCTTGTTTGTAATTTTATTTTATCTTTCTGAGAGTGTTTTCAATACACCGTGGATAGTATTTCCGCCTGATTGAAGAGCTGAAATAACGTTCTTTGCAGGAGATTGCAACAATGCGATAACATCTCCGATAAGTTCGTTCTTGCTCTTGATTGCAATCAATGTCTCTAATTGGTCAGCTCCGTAGAAACTCTCTTCAACGTAAGCAGCTTTCAAAGTCGGCTTTCCGTTAGGATTCTTTGCGCTAAAACTCTTGATAAGTTTAGCCGGAACATTATTAGAATTAGACAACATGATGGCAGTAGGACCTTCCAATGAATCGAAAATAGGTGAATAATCACCTTTTTGCTCCAAAGCCTTGTGAAGTAAAGTATTCTTAACAACAACCAACTTTACATCTTGAGAAAAACATTCTCTTCTCAAATTGCTAGTCTGATCTGCATTTAAACCTGCAGCGTCAGCCACATAGAAATGGTTGTATTCACCTAATAACCCTACCAACTGCTCTATAATAGCTTTTTTATCTTCCTTCTTCATGATTTCAAATTTAATTAGATTTCATCAATTGATTTAAGATCTACTCTCAGACCTTTACTCATTGTACTTGAAAGATAAATGCTCTTTACATATACACCCTTAGAAGAGGATGGTTTCAATTTGATCAAAGTATTGATGAACTCTTTTGCATTTCCATAAATCTGCTCTGGAGTAAAAGATACTTTACCTACAGAAGTATGAACAATACCAAATTTATCTACTTTAAAATCAATTTTACCTTGTTTTACCTCATTTACAGCTTTACCTACTTCATTTGTAACTGTACCGCTCTTAGGGTTTGGCATCAAACCACGAGGGCCTAACACACGACCTAGAGCACCAATTTTACCCATGATAGAAGGCATAGTGATGATAACATCTACATCTGTCCAACCACCTTTGATCTTTTCAATGTACTCGTCAAGACCAACATAGTCAGCACCAGCAGCTTTAGCTTCAGCTTCAGCTTCAGAAGTACACAATACAAGAACGCGAACATTCTTACCTGTTCCATTTGGAAGAGAAACAACACCTCTTACCATTTGGTTAGCCTTTTTAGGGTCAACACCAAGACGAACATCTATATCTACAGAAGCATCAAACTTTGTTGTAGTGATTTCCTTCACCAAAGCAGCAGCTTCCATTAGAGAGTAAGTTTTTCCTGCTTCAACCTTCTCTAAAGCTAACTTTTGATTTTTTGTAAGTTTACTCATTTCAATTGAAGTTATTATTTATTACCAGGAAACTCTCCTTTTACAGATATACCCATACTTCTTGCTGTACCAGCAACCATTGTCATAGCCGAATCAAGTGTGAAGCAATTAAGATCGGGCATTTTGTCTTCAGCAATAGCCTTTACCTGCTCCCAAGTAATCTCGACAATCTTTTTACGATTTGGTTCTGCAGATCCTTTCTTCTGTTTAGACGCTTCCAATAATTGGATAGCTACAGGAGGAGTTTTAACTACAAAATCAAAAGACTTATCAGCATAATACGTGATAACGACAGGCAATATCTTTCCACCCTTATCTTGAGTTCTAGCATTGAACTGCTTACAGAACTCCATAATATTGATACCTTTAGAACCTAAAGCTGGTCCTACTGGTGGAGATGGATTTGCAGCGCCTCCCTTTATCTGTAATTTGATAAATCCAGCAACTTCTTTAGCCATTTTGTTTTGAATTTTATTATATATACACAAAAAAATAGTCCAAGGAGAACCTTCAACTATTCTTTCTCAACTTGCATAAAGCCTAATTCGAGAGGAGTTTTCCTTCCGAATATTTTAACCATAACCTTTAACTTCTTCCGTTCGTTGTTTACCTCTTCGATTATGCCACTAAAACCACTGAAAGGACCATAGGCAACTTTTACAGTCTCTCCTACAAAGAAAGGAATGCTCATCTCCTCTGTTGAATCTTGCAACTCATCAACCTTTCCTAATATTCTGTTCACTTCACTTTGACGCAAAGGAACAGGATCCTTACTCTTAGATCCGTCTCCCAAGAAACCAATTACATTTGGTGTATTTGATAAACGATGGGGAACTTCTCCTACTAGCTGGGCTTCAATTAACACATAACCTGGCAAATAGCTTCTTTCTTTAGAAATCTTTTTGCCATTTCTAATTTGGTATACTTTCTCAGTCGGAATCAATACCTGGGATACATACTGACCAAGGTCCGTGTTCCTGATTTCTGCTTCAAGATACTCAAGAACCTTGTTCTCTTTACCACTAATGGCACGTAATACATACCATTTCTTTCCAGTCTCAGACATTCCTCCTCCTTTTTAGAATAATAAACCGTAGATAAACTTCATCAGAAGTTCGATTACTTTGTCCATAGCAAAAACCACCAACGCAAGTAGAAGGGAAGCGACTAGTACAACTATTGCGCTACTGATTAACTCACTACGGTTGGGCCAAGTAACTTTATTTACAAGCTCGTCGTATGACTCTTTGATGTATTCTACTACCTTCATTTTTAAATATTTTTGCACGGGAGGAGAGGCTCGAACTCCCGACACCTGGTTTTGGAGACCAGTGCTCTGCCAACTGAGCTACTCCCGTAATTTGCTCTCCGCCGAAACGGAGAGCTATATAATAAACTTAATGTTTATCCTAAAATGCTAGTGATTTGTCCTGAACCTACAGTTCTACCACCCTCACGGATTGCAAAACGAAGACCTTCGCTACATGCAACTGGAGTAATCAAACTAACTGTGATTTCCAAGTTATCACCTGGCATAACCATTTCAGTTCCTTCTGGAAGAGTGATCTCACCAGTTACGTCCATTGTACGGATATAGAACTGAGGACGGTATTTGTTGTGGAATGGAGTGTGACGTCCACCTTCCTCTTTCTTCAAGATATAAACAGAAGCCTTGAAGTCTGTGTGAGGAGTAACTTCACCTGGTTTACAAAGAACCATACCACGTTTAACTTGAGCTTTGTCAATACCACGAAGCAACAAACCTACGTTATCTCCAGCCTCACCTTTATCCAACAACTTACGGAACATCTCAACACCTGTTACAGTTGATTTCAACTTTTCAGCACCAAGACCGATGATTTCAATTTCATCACCAACCTTAATGATACCTGTTTCGATACGACCTGTAGCAACTGTACCACGACCTGTGATAGAGAAGATATCCTCAACTGGCATCAAGAATGGTTTTTCAACATCACGTTTTGGAAGTTCGATCCAAGAATCAACTGCATCCATAAGTTCCATGATTTTCTCTTCCCATTGTGGTTCTCCGTTCAATGCACCAAGAGCAGAACCTCTGATCACTGGAGTATTGTCGCCGTCGAAATCATAGAAACTAAGAAGCTCACGCATTTCCATTTCTACCAAATCCAACATTTCAGCATCATCAACCATATCACATTTGTTCATGAAAACAACCAAACGCGGTACGTTTACCTGACGAGCCAAAAGAATGTGCTCACGAGTCTGAGGCATTGGTCCATCAGTTGCAGCAACTACGATGATTGCACCATCCATCTGAGCAGCACCAGTTACCATGTTCTTTACATAATCGGCGTGTCCTGGACAGTCAACGTGT
>Ga0172378_10002493_pt1 | contig 17266 bp, 13 predicted proteins | sample GrowelOW332metaG_FD_119755 | JGI IMG/M metagenome (GOLD analysis project Ga0172378, IMG submission 119755) | Groundwater microbial communities from an aquifer near a municipal landfill in Southern Ontario, Canada - Pumphouse #3_1 metaG | ecosystem: Environmental > Aquatic > Deep subsurface >... | reverse complement strand
TCGTTGGCGGAAGCGTTCTCCGCAACGTTAACGAATACAAGACCGGCGATACTTTCAATGCGATGGCCAACTTCTTTGATGGCGGCGACTATGCTTACGACATCGCCGAAACCGCGTCCGCTCTCACCGTTAACTACATTAAGTGGGGTCAAAGTTATTCCTTCTTTGGTAACTATGATGCCGCTGTGAGCAGCTTTAATTACATCAACGTCACCTTCACAGGCGTCGCTGATAAGAATTTGCTCATGAAGACCGAAGGCGGTGGCGACGCTCGCGAAGAAACTATCAAGATGACAGGGGCGGAGCAAAACTATACCTTCTCCTTCAAAGACAAGACGACGCGGACGGGACAGATCGGCCTCAACTTCTTCGCTGAGCCGGGTTCCTCTGCGGTTTCAAATGGCACGATCACCTTTACGAAGATCGAATTCTCCAACACCGCGCTTGTGAAGCCGGTGGTCGAAGTGAAAAATGAGATTACCTCCCTCAACCCGTGGGATGTCTCCTACGCGTTAACCAACTTCAAAGAAGATGGTGCCTCGGTCATTGCTTTGGGCAAGGACGCCGCCGGCAAAGTCATCGCGACTTGGGCGAATCAGACTGGCAATGGTTGGAGCTGGTTCGGCACTCCGATTTCAGGCAAGACTGAGCGCGGGCTCTTCACCCATTTGGAGATGAAGTTGACCTCCTCGGTTGTCGGCACCGTGCTTGGCAAGGTCGAATTCGATACGGGTGACAAGATTGAAAAGCCGGTGACTTTCACCGCCGATGCTCTCACTCAGACAATCGATATCGATATGTCCGTTCGGACTTTCGCTGAGCGCTCAACGCTCAACAAAGCGATCGTCTTCCCGTTTGGTCTTGACGGCCACGCAACCGCTGGCACGCTGACCGTCGAGTCCTTCTTATTGACCAAACCAGTCGTCCCGACTGCCGTGACGAATGGTTATGAAGCCAAAGCCGCCTTGATGACGCAAGCCAATCTTGACGCCACCTATGGCGATACGACCACCAAAGTCGACTACACCGCCGCCAAAGACGCTTGGGAGATGGCGGGTTTCGCTCTTGATAAGACGGTCGATTACTCGGGCATCAAGACCCTCCGCGTCCATATCGACGCGGTCGAGGCTTGCGCCAAGATCAAGTTCAAGATCAACAACACGCAAGAGTACAACATCGATGATCTGAGCGATTTGACCAATGACTTCATCTTGCCGATTACCGCGGCGATTGACGCAGCTAGCAAACCGTTTGTTGGTTTGTTCATCAATTACGGCTCGACTGGCGCGGCCGGCAGCGTTACTTTCAGCAAGATCGAACTTTCAACCCAAGCAGGCGGCGTAGTCATCAACAATGAGTACACCGGCATCAATGCTTGGGATAAGTCCTGGGCCGTCACCGCATGGAAAGATAGCGGCGATGCGAAGTTCGCCGTTGCGACTTCCGAAGGCGCGACGACCGCTTCTTGGAGCGGCCAAGCCCTGACGCAGTCTTGGAGCAGCTTCACCGCCCCCTTACAAGGCGATTTCTCCTTTCTTCAGGAATTAGACCTCAGCATCACCGTCTCGGGCGCGACTAAATTCTTGGTCAAAATCCAAGGCACCGATAACATGGCCAATGTCGAACAGTGGGTCACGACGACCGCCGCGGATCTTTCGCAGAAGGTCGTGCTTGACCTTTCGGCCAAGACGATCGCCCAGCGCCAGAGCTACACCAACATCTACGTCTTTCCGCTTGCGGGCGATGATGGAATGCAGTTAGCTGCCGGGTCGCTCATCATCAATTCAGCGTCCTTCGTCAATCCGATGACTCCGGTCGCCGGAATCGATACCTACGATTGCCTCAATGGTCTCTATGGTCCGAGCAACTATAGCTTCACCCGCGGCACGGCGGTGAAAGTCGATTACACTGCGGCCAAAGGCGAATGGGAAGCGATTGGCTTCGCCCTTGATTCGGTGGTCGATTACAGCACCTATACGAAGCTTGTCGTCCATGTTGATGCCGCGACTGCCGGCGTCAAATTGATGTTCAAGTTCAACGATGCGAACGAAGGCCAAGTCACGATCGATGATCTGAGCGCCTTGACCAGCGATTTCACTCTCACCATCCCGGTGGCAATCAATGCCGCCAGTAAACCATTTGTGACTTGCTTCGTTAACTACGGCGTTACCGGCACCGCTGGCAGCGTCACATTCAGCAAGTTGCAGCTTGCGAAATAAAAAGTCCCTCTCCTTTGGATTTCAAGGGTGCGCTTCGGCGCATCCTTTTTCGTTTTTTCTTGAAAAAGGTTTTTGCCAAGTTAACGCTGAAAACCGTTGACGAAGAAAGAAAAATGGGGGGGACGCTCTCGAAGAGAGCTAGAAAACGGGAACCGGCATCGCGATCATGCGCATATGGTCATTCGAAGGCAAGGCGAACTTCAGCCATCATCGCGATTCTCACGGCTCATCTTATTATGTTATTCCTCATGGAGAGGTGATTTTAAATTGGATTTAAAAATTCGGCGTTCTTCCCTTGATTCGAGCCAAAGGCATGCTAAAGTTAAGCGAAAGAGGAATGCGAAGATGATCAAAGGATTTGTCGATTCGAATATCGATGTCGCCGGAAGCGGCATCAAGAAAACCTCGTTGAAGGTCAATGAGGGCAAGATCGCCGAAATCGGCCAAGGCGAAGGAATTCGCGTTCCCGCCAATCTGATTGTGGTGCCCGGCCTCATTGATGAACATATCCATGGTTCGAATGGCTGTGACGTGATGGACGCGAAAGTCTCTTCCCTCGACACGATTCGCCGCTCAATCACCCAAGATGGCGTCACCTCCTTTTGCCCGACGACGATGACGATGGACAAAGCCCATATTCTCGCCGCTCTCAAAGTGATTCACGAGGAGGCGCAAGCCGAAGACCGCGATGGCGCCCGCATCCTTGGCGCCCATCTCGAAGGGCCGTTTATTTCGCCAACCTTCAAGGGCGCCCAAAAAGCCGAAGACATTCGCCCTTGCGACGTTTCCTTGATGAAAGAATTCGTTCAGGCCTGCCCCGAAGTCAAAGAGATGACCTTCGCTTACGAACAAAACGGCGGGGATTTGCTGAGTTATCTTCTCAGCAAGGGAATCGTAGCCTCGATTGGCCACAGCGATTGTCCACCCGCTTTGCTCAAAGAAGGCGTCGGCAAAGGCATCCGCTGCGTGACTCACACCTATAACGCCCAGCGCCGCTTCACTCACCGCGATGTCGGCGTGGTGGGAATCGCTCTTCTTGATGATCGGCTCCGCTGCGAGCTCATCTGCGATTTGATCCACGTCGCTCCCGACGCGGTCAAACTGCTTTATAAGTGCAAAGGCCAAGAACGGCTCATCCTCATCACCGATTCGATGGAAGGCAAGCATCTGCCGGAAGGCCGTTATGCCCTTGGCGGGCAAGATGTCATCGTCAAAGATGGGGCAGCTCGCTTAGAGGATGGGACGCTCGCCGGCTCGGTTTTGACGCTCAACAAAGCGGTAAAGAACGCCAAGGATACGTTGGGGATTTCTCTCGTTCAAGCCATCGACCTTGCCAGTAAAAATCCGGCAGAAAACCTTGGTTTGGGCAATGAAATCGGTTCGATTAAGAAAGGCTACCGCGCCGACTTCACGATCATCGATGAGTCGCTCAACGTCTATCTGACCATCCGCGATGGCACGATTGTTTATCAAAAAGCCGCTTATCCATGGATTGATTGAGCGGTGCGTGAAAACGAGGTTTGGGAGACCAAGCCTCGTTTTTTTGTGCAATTCTTTGCAATTGTCGTGGTTTTTGTACTTGCTAAACGGAGAATACTATATAAAATAAAACTGGGTTTAAAAACTATGAGAATTACCATTCTTCATGACGAAAAAGAGATTGGGGCGCGAGTCGCCGAGATCTTCGTTCGCTTGCTGAACGAAAAACCGAATGCCGTTTTAGGTTTTGCGACGGGTTCTTCGCCGTTACCCATTTACGCCGAGTTGGTTAAAGCTTGTCGGAGCGGCCGCATTTCCTTCCGCGAAGCGACCTCGTTTAACCTCGACGAGTATTTGGCTTGCCCCGATAAGAAACAAACCTATCGTTACTTCATGGACGAGAATCTGTTCTCGCAGATCGATATCCGCGAATCATTCACGTATTTCCCCTCGCCGAAGCATCCGGAGAGCTATGATGAGGCCATTGAAAAAGCAGGAGGAGTGGATCTTCAGCTTTTAGGCATCGGCCGCGATGGCCATATCGGTTTCAACGAACCCGGCGCCGCTTTCGACTCCAAGACGCATATCGTGACACTCACTCCTTCGACTTTGGAAGCGAATGCCCGTTTCTTTGACGACGATCCGAAGAAAGTTCCGACCAAAGCCGTCAGCATGGGCCTAGGCACGATCCTCAAGGCGAAGCATATTGTCTTAATTGCCGATGATCCTTCGAAGAAAGAGGCCATCACCAAACTGATGAGCCATCAAGAAGACATCTCTTCGCCGGCGACGGTGCTTAACCGCCATTCGAACGTCGACGTGTTTCTCAGCGAAAGCGTGCTGCGCTAACATGGGCGAAGTTATCGGAATCGATGTCGGTGGCACAAAGATCAAAGGAGGGCGCTTTTGCAATGGCTATTTAGAAAAAGCGTGCAAAAATCCCGCCGAAGGTGATCTTTCACGCGAGAGCATTATCGCTGCCATCCGCAAAACAATTGAGGCGCTTTGGCGCAAAGATGTCGAGAAAATCGGCATCGTTTCAGCCGGCAATATCGATCCGATAACGGGTACCTGCACTTTGGCGTACAACCTCAAAGGCTGGACCGGTTGCCCGATCAAAGCCATCTTTGAAGATCTTTATCACGTTCCCGTCTACGTCGAGAACGACGCGATTGGCGCCCTCTATGGCGAAGTGAGCATGATTAAGGAGAAAAAGAACGTGACGATGCTCACTTTCGGCACCGGCGTCGGCGGGGCCAGCATCATCAACGGCGTCTTGTCTCGTTCCGAACAAACGGCGTGGGGCCACGTGGTCCTGATTCCCGATGGTTTGCCTTGCGTGTGCGGTAAAAAAGGCTGCTCGGAAATGTATTTGTCCGCGAACGCCCTTCTCAAAATGGCCCGAGAGAGCATCCCCGATTTAATCTCGCCCGTTGGACTTGACCGTCTTTATGAGGCCAAAGACCCCCGGGCCTTAGCCGTGATGAACCGCTATGGCGCTTGGCTCAATCTTTTCCTCAGCAACATTGAAAAAGATATCCATCCAGCCTTGATTATTCTCGGCGGTGGTCTGATGGGCGCCAAGATGATGAAATCGATTATCACCCTGCCGACCGATCGTTATGCTTTTGCCCAACTTGGCAATCAGGCGGGCATCGTCGGCGCGTCTTTGCTTCCTTATTGAGCCATTCTCGCTCTTGTGCTCCCTGGCGGAAAAAAGGATAATGGGTTCACCGAGGTTATCCTCTATGAATCGTCCAGAAAAGGTCGTTTTTGAGAACCAAAACAACTTTCGGGTTCTCAATCAGATCCGCTTGGTCGCCGAGCTGCAAAAAGGCCCGCAATCCTTTACGGCTTTGGCCAACAAACTTTCGCTTTCCATCACGGCGATTGCCAAAATCGTCAAAGAACTTTGTCAGAGTAGCTTAGCCAAATTGGTCTCGTCGGACCCTTACGTTCCTAAGAAAGCAGGGCGCCGACCCAACTACGTGGCTCTTAATATGGAGACGGGCCTCGTCGCGGCCATCGATTTTTCTAATCGCGATATCGCGATTGCTTTATCGGAGCTTAATCACACGATTCTTCTTCAGGATGTCCTCGAGGGGCAGGATCTCATCACCCGTGACAGCTTAAAAGAAATAGCGAAAAAACTTCGTGCCCTTTTGTCCTCGAAAGAGGCCGCCGGCCGCCCACTCCTTGGAATTTGCATCTCAAGCCCGGGCAAACTCGATCCGGAGGGCAACTACATCTTCGCCCACCGAATCGCCGATTACGAGCACATGAACCTCAAGCGTTATTTCTCGGATTTATTCGGCGTCGACGTCGACGTCTACCACGATGTCAAGCTCGGCTGCATCGGCGAGCGTGTCTTTGGCGCGATTCCCAGGGAAGCTCGCAATATCTTCTTCGCCTATATCGATAACGAAGCTGGCTCTTCGCTTTTCCTCAATGGCCATCTTTATGATGGAGCCCATGGATTAGCGGGCGAGGTCAACGACATTAACCCGATCGATGAGATTTCCTCCGCTTCAACCCAGGGGACTTTCGCCACCCTCGAAGACATCCGCGCCGATATCGAAGGCCAGTTGGAAAACGTGGTTTCTCACCCCCTCAAAGGCCAAGCTCACATCGTCGTCGAAGATATGGCCAGGCTCTACGAGAAGCATGACCCCTATGTTGAAAAAGCGGTGAAGCGGAATGCTCAATCGAACGCCTTGGCGCTCCTTGCGATGGCGAACTTGCTCGACGTCGACGACATCGTGGTTCAGGGACGGATTGAAGCCTTCGGCGAAAGCTACCGCGCTCTCCTTGAACATTATTTCCATGCCTACGATCTCAATCACAACACGACGCCGATCCTCTTCTCGAGCCTAAAAAATCAGGCCAACATCTTAGGAGCCATCTATCAGGGTTGCAACCTCTATTGGCTGCGCCGCTTTGGCAAACTTACGAGTGAAAGAACCGGCAGCGACAACTACGACGTCAGCCAATATTTCGGCGATAATATCTAGTTATTTAAGACCGACGGCCTTGAGATAATACGCTAAAGCGGACGGGACTGGAAAAGATTTTTTCATCGATGTCTTATTAACCCAAACCCAAGGCTTCCCCGCCACTTTGTTTTTGAGGATTATCCGATATCCTTGCAAATCCCACACCAAATGGGAAAAAACGTGCTGGGTCGTGCCAAGATCTTCAATTCTGTCGAAGGGAATACTCTTTTGCTTAAGCCAAGTTTCAATCTCTCGATGCGTGAGTTTCCCCGCTTCTAAAGGAAATTGATAAAGGGAGGCCAATAAGCCCTGCGCGGGCCGCTTCTCGAGAGCGAACTCGCCCTGATTATCGTAAACGAGGACCGTCCAGGCTTCCCCGCGTTTTTCTTTCGCTTTCTTCGAGGCGGGGAAAGAGAGCATGGTCCCGTCTTTCTCGCTTGCGCAATAGGCGCGCAAAGGGCAGTGATCGCATAAAGGCAGGGTCTTGGGTAAACAGACCATTTCGCCGATATCCATCAAGGCTTGGTTGAACTTTGACGGATCCTCTTCCTTTAATTCATGACGAAAATAGCCTTCGCATGATGCTTTGATTTTATCGAGATTATCTTCTTTATCTTCAGCAAGTCGGGCATAGACCCGGATCAAATTGCCATCGACGGCGATCTCGTTTTGATGGAAGGCGATAGCGCGGATGGCCCTGGAGGTATATTCGCCGATGCCTGGGAGCGAAAGAAGGTCTTTCTTCACCATCGGCACTTCGCCCGCGAAATTCGCGATAATGGCTTCGGCGGCTTTGTGGAGGTTTCGCCCTCTTGAGTAATAGCCCAACCCTTCCCAGAGCTTCAAAACGTCTTCTTCGCTGCCCTTCGCCAAATCGGCGATTGTCGGGAAGGCTTTGAGGAAGCGGAGGTAATAGGGGCGGACGGTATCAACTTGGGTTTGCTGGAGCATGATCTCCGACAAATAGACGTGGTAGGGGGTCGGATCCTCCCGCCAAGGCATGTGGCGGCGGTTTGCTTCGTACCAGACAATCAGGTCTTTTTCTAAGGACATGGGATAAGTATAAAGCATCCGGGGATAGAAGGCGGATAGACGCTTTAAGTCCGCTTCTTTTTAACTATCCCCTTCTTAAAAAAGACCCTTGAATAATGTATTAAAATTGTATTCTATAGGGGGGATAAAGCGTTGTTTCAAAGAAAAAACCGAGGAATTGTCGACATGGAAGCCTAAGAAAAAAACCGCTCGTTCTTCTTTGAAATACTTTGCTGAGGATGGTTGCTATGGCATCCCCGCCGCCGGTTCGCTTCTTGGCATACAGGGCTATTGCCGTTCCAAAATGCCTTCGCGCGGTTCCCCAAAAAAAGTTCTTTTTGATAAAATGTCCCCTCGTTTGTGCACTCAGGAACAAAAAAATCCAAGCGAACCAGAGTTCCATGGCGCCGTGGCGAATTATTGAATTTTGTTTCCTAACTCGACGATGGCAAGGGCAGCTTTGCAAGCTGGGCAATCGCAATAGAAGGCGCCGCTTGCCTTGAGCGCTTTGACATGGGCTAAGAAAGCCTTGGCTCCCTCTTCGCCAAATTCATTTTTGGCATAATCGCTCTCGGCGAACGAAACGAGGCCATCGATAGGCGTGATGTCTTCTTTGAGTTCGGCGAGATAAGCTTTGGTCGCTTCTTTTTCGTTATCGCCGCCGATTTCTTTTATCCAGTTCTGGGCCGCCTTTTTTGCCTCAGCGCAAACACTTGGAGCAGCAATCAGATCGTTTGTCTTCTCGATCATTTTCTTCATCAAGTTCTTTTGCATAGTTATTTCCTCGGCATCATTATAGAACCATTTTTTTCTTTTCATATTTGAACGCAAAAGGAAAGCGAAAGACATTGATTAGCCAGACTGAAACCCACGCTCACCGCCCTCGCTATTTCATCAATCATGCTACTAACATAATGAATTAAGCACGATTCGAAAAGGGGCGAATGTCGAAGATGATTATTTCTCTTTATGAACAAAAAAGGAAGGCGGAATCTCATGTTTTTAGTTACACAGTTCAGTTGATTTCTCTTTTCGTGTATCATTTGTTCTTTTTCTTCGCCTCTTCGAACGGGGATCTTCGTATTTTCCGAGTGAAATGAAGAGGCGCTCAGTCTATAATCGCCTTACCTTGAAAGAAGGCGCGGCATTTATGGCGTGGCGGAATTTAGCAAAAGGCGAGGAAAAAAAGATTTTGTCTTATATCGCGGATGAATCGGAAGTGAACCTCTTTATCTCGGGCGATTTGCTTTCTTTTGGCCTCGATGGGAGGCACGTACGAATTCGTATTTATGAAAAGGCAGGGGCTTTGTCAGGGATATTGCTCCGCTACATGGATCGCAACTATGTTTTTATACGAAAGAGCTCACCTTCCCCTATGACGAGATGGCAGCGATTATTAAGGAAGAGAACCCGACTTTAAAAGGCGTTTGCGTGAGCGGGAAGAGCGAACTGGTGAAACCGCTTGCCGTTTATTTGGCCCCCTTGAAGATCGAAGAGACGGCGATGGCGAGATGCAGTGCCCTTCGCCATTCCGTCCATCATCCTTGCGAGGCCGAAGTTCGTTTCCTGACGAGTAAGAGCGAATTTGAGGAAGTGGCAGAACTTGAAGCCACGATTGCGGAGTTTGGCCCCGAAAGAGAAAGCAAGAAAGAAATGGTGGATGGCTTTTCGGCCAATGTGAAGCGTGGCGCCCTCGTCGCGGGCGTTTATGTTGATGGCCAGCTTGTTTCTTCGGTTTCGAGCTCAGCAGATACGGCTCTTTCGTCGATGCTCATCGGTGTGATGACGCGGGTGGGTTACCGCGAAAAAGGCTATGCTTCTTTGGCGGTGGGCACCCTTTTGGAGAAACTGTTTGCGCGCGGAGAGAAGTTCGTCTGCCTTTTCTATGACAATCCGTTGGCTGGGCGGATTTATCATGCCTTCGGCTTCGAAGATGTCGCCCCGTATGCGATGTTGCACTGAGCATCGTTTTCTTAGAAGAAAAAAGCGGCTCCGCACGCTATAATAAATTGCGAAAGAAAACTCATGGAACAAACCTCGCTTCTTGAAAAAGAAACCTCGAAGCCCTTAGCTGAGCGGCTTCGACCCCGCGATCTTGATGAGTTCGTCGGGCAGAAACAGCTTTTAGGCGAAGGCAAAGTCCTGCGTCACCTCATTGAGAATGACCAAATTTCCTCGATGATCTTCTGGGGACCGCCAGGGGTGGGCAAGACCACGTTGGCTGAGATTATCGCCAACCGGACCAAAGCGAACTTTATTCATTTTTCTGCCGTCACGAGCGGCATCAATGAGATCAAAGCGGTGATGGCGACCGCCGAAGAAAGCCGCAAAATGGGTGGCCGAACCATCCTTTTCGTCGATGAGATTCACCGTTTTAACAAGGCTCAGCAAGATGCCTTCTTACCCTATGTTGAACGGGGCAGCATCGTTTTGATTGGCGCCACAACCGAGAATCCTTCCTTCGAGGTCAACGGCGCGCTTCTCTCACGCTGCAAAGTTTTCGTTTTGCAGAGTTTGAGCGTCGACGACATGGTGATTCTCCTGAAGCGAGCAATCAAGGATCCGCGCGGATTTGGCGATTTGAATATTTCGATTAAACCCGAGCTTCTCCAAGCCATCGCCACTTTCTCTAACGGCGACGCCCGCAGCGCCCTCTCAACTTTGGAAATGGTGATTCTCAATGGCGAAAGAAAAGGCAACGACGTCAGAATCACGAAAGAAAACGTTGAGCAATGCACCTCCCATAAATCCTTGCTTTATGATAAAAAAGGCGAGGAACATTACAACCTGATCTCCGCCCTTCATAAGTCGATGCGCAACAGCGATCCTGACGCCGCCGTCTACTGGCTCGCCCGGATGCTTGAAGCGGGGGAAGATCCGATCTATATCGCCCGCCGCGTCACCCGCTTTGCCGCCGAAGATGTCGGCTTAGCCGATCCGCACGCCCTCGAAATCGCCGTCGCCGCCTTTCAAGCTTGCCAATATATCGGGATGCCCGAATGCAATGTTCATCTGACCGAAGCGGTCATTTATCTTTCGATGGCGCCGAAGTCGAATGCCTGTGAAGTCGCCTATAACGAAGCGAAGGAAGACGCGCTCAAGCAACTCGATGACCCCGTTCCGCTCATCATTCGAAACGCTCCGACCAAACTCATGGAAGACCTCAACTATGGCAAGGGCTACGAATACGCCCACGACAATCCCGATAAGCTGACGGCGATGGTTTGCTTGCCTGAGAATCTGAAAGACAAAGAATATTACCATCCGACCGAACAAGGCGTTGAGACCAAGTTCAAAGCCCGGCTCGCCCAGATCAAAGAGTGGAAGAAAACGCATCGAAAATAACCTCCTTTTGCGAAAGAGAAGAAGCTTTTGCAGAGATAATGAAAAAAAGACGGCGAAACCTTTTTTCATCAAGAGAATCAGCCGAGGGTTTTCTTCGACACTACGATGATGCTTTGGCCATCTTTCGCTTTTTGCTGAGCTGAGAAAGCGCGGTAGATGAGCGGGCGGTTTGCCATGTCGAGAATTCCGGCAGCGCCGAGAAGGCAGCCGAGTTAGTCAAGGCTCTCAAAGGGGATGGTTTTCACGACTAGGCAGGAGCCGACGACGAGAATGAAGATAATGAGACCACCCGGGTGTTGATTTGTCGGAATCCGCGTCACCTTTTCTCCGGTCCTTTGGGTGTTTCATCGCCGCTGTTCTCCTTTTTTCTTTGGGCCATGATCAGTTAGCGTTTCCTTAGTGTATTTCTTTTTTGATTGCCATTTCCGTGTCTTCTTCCTAAGAAATGCGATACTCGAGTGCGGGCTGATTCAAAAAGAAAAAAAGAGCGACTTTTCTTTGAAACAACCCGGGGTGTTGTGTCATCCTTATTGCGACCGAAAACTCTTTCGTCTCACCCCAGCATGGAAATTCATTCAAAAGATAACGTCATCGATGCCTTCTTTCTTCTTCTCGCCGACCACGATTTTTACGCCGTCGGCGTCCCTGCGATCTGCAAAAAAGCCGGGGTATCCCGCGCTGCTTTCTACCATTTCTTCCAAAGCAAAGAAGACATCATTCGCGCCTATTTCGAACGGAGCGACTTCCAATTTCTCTCCCTCCATCAGCCGCTTACACCCTATACCAATTCCTCCGAATTCGTCTTTGCTTGCTTCTCGATGCTCAGCCAAGAGAAAGACAAGTTGCTTCTCCTTAATGAACGCGGTCTCATCCATCATCTTTCCGCGGCTCTCGACGAAGGGATCGAACGGGATTTCGCGGAGCAGGATTGCGGCGATAAAGCACTGGCTTATCTTTATGCCGGAGCGGTCTACAATCTGGAAATATATCACTTATGCAACGGCGCCAAAGAGACCCCGCAGGAATTGACCGATCTCTTTTTGCGCTTCCTCAAGAACAAGAAACTCCCTTCTTGAACGGCCCTTTTTCACTTGTGCGCTTCTTTTGTTTCTTTTTCGTTTTCTCCTCGTATGATGATCCCGAGGATTTCTTTTATGAAAAAAAGAACGTATTTTGCCTTGATGATGCTCTTCCAAACCAGTTTGATGAGCTGCGGCGGGAGCACTAACGGCAGCGTCGACACGGGCGGCTATTCGATTGAGCCGGCCGAGGTCGGAGACAAGGTCGTCAGGTTCGCCGACGCTTTCAATGAGAGCAAGTGGGTGGTGGTCGATAGTGGCAACCGCCACGTGGCCAAGGTTAGCGCCAGCATGGTCAGCGATTTTGACAGCACTCAGAAATCTTTCGACAAGGATTTGACCGCCCACGTTATCTATGACAACGAAACTTTGCCGCTCGTCTATCAGATTTCCAAGTACTACGACGCGGGCGATTATGCGGTCAATCTGCTCGAGGCGGGCGCGGTGGACCTCGCCTCGCTTAAAAACGTCGATAGCATCCAAACCTACGATGTTCCCGCCACATTATCCCTGCTTCCGAAACCGGCGAATAGCTGGCCCCTCACCTCGCTTTCGGCGATCTTCAGCGACAATTTGACCCAGTTAAACCTCAATTCGACGCTGACCCACATCGAATCTTCGCTTGGTCGTTACACCCGCGTCATTCCAGCCGATGGCGGCGCTCTCGCCTACCAAGATGGTTTTCTTGTCGATAACGAGTCCCATGATTTATTCGCCATCTCTTCCTCTTTGGGCGGCACCATCACCTTGCCGAGGAGCATGAAGGCGCTTTTGCGCTGCGCTTTTGCTCAAACCAACGTGACGATCACCGGTTTGCATCTGCCAGCCAACGTCACTTCGGTTGGCGAAAGCGGAATCACCTCGTTTAATTTCCCGAACTTAGCGAAATTTGTTGTCGATGAAGGCAGCCTGACCCTCGAAAACGATGCGAGCGGCAATGGCGTGGTTCGTTCGCTCGCAGGCGCTGGCACTTCCACCGTTCTCGTCCCGCCAGCCCTTAACGCCGACCCCCTCGTTTTTAACGATACGGCCCCCGATGTCCGTCTCGATTGCCTTTATAAGCACAATGGCGTTAAGTCGATCAGTTTGCCGGCGACCACGATTGGTTTTTCAAGCTTTATGGATTTGAAGGCGAGTTTGACGAAAATCACCCTTCTCCATACTGGCGCGAAACCCGTGAGCGTGAGCGCCGATACCTTAGCGAATCTCTCGAGTTCGATTGCCATTAAGGTTCCTTCCGAGATGCTCTCACTTTATAAAGCGGATGCCATTTGGGCCACGATTGCCGATAACATCACCGCTATCTGATTTTCCAAAGGGCGGGAAAAGACAGGAACAAGTTACGCCATGAATTCTTGCTTGATTCAAATTTGTGAATCTGCGGGGAACTATCACCTGATTTTCGGAAGAAAAACTTCCCGGTTTCGGTTGAGAAAGGCCTCCTCTTTCTTTTCCACAAGAAAACAACGGCAATTTTTGCCTCGGGCGTCCGTTTCTTCATGAAGCGAATCCGCTCAGCTAATTCTTGGCGTTGATGGTCAAAATGAAAACGGTCTTATCGTCGACTTTGCCTTCATAGTTGAAGTTCCGGTCTTTGACGACGCGATAGAGCGCCATTTCGGCGCCCAAATAGGTCTCGCTGAGAAAATTGATCTGAAAACTCGAGACTTCGTGGGCGTCTTCGAAGACTTCCTTTTCGGTGTCGAGGGCGAATTCGAGGTAGCGGACGTTGTTCATGTGACCATTGAAATCGAGGTCGCTCGGTCGGACTTCGCGCATCTCTTGAAGCGTCGCATCGGCGATGGCGATCCTAGGTGGCCAAGCCAGTTCGCCTTCCTCGTGAACGGGTTTAAGAAGAAAACCATTGTTCTCGGGTCCCGTCGGCTTGTGGCTGGCGAGATCGAGCAAAGCCCACAAACTGGTGCCCCGGATTAAAACGTTGCCTTTTTCATCGGTGATTTTGTATTGGCGGGGATAGATGAAAGCTTTATTCGCGCTCGGATAGGTATAAATCGTGATTCGCTCATCGAGTTTCGGCATCCGCGCGATCTCAAAGCGATAGGACATCACGACCCAATAGAGATTCTTTTTTCGGATATCTTCCACCCCAGCGCCAACAAAAGCCGATCCGCCAATGCTGGCGTCTTGAATGATTTCCAAAAGGTCGTGGAGTTTCAGCTGGCCTTTCGGGGTCAGCATCCCCGAGGAAACGACGAGATCTTGCTGATAGATTTTTTCGTGGAACATGCTCAGATTGCCTTTTCTTACCCCGAGATTGTAACCCAATCCCCTCATTTAGGGTGAAAGGATTTTTGCTTCCGTTTGAAATAGGGCCAGCGCAAGCCTTATCGATGAAGAAAAAAGCGCGATTGCTCGCGCTTTGATTTAGCGGTGTTTCTTATCGGAGTAGTGGCGGTTTCCTTCGTGGTGGAAGTCGCGGTGGCCTCCGTAGGAGGAATGGTGCTCCTCGCCTCGATCCGCATGGCGGACCTTATAGGGAGAATCGGCGGGCCGCTCCGTCTTTTCGACGTGGACGTCCTTGTCTAAGAATTTAGTGGATTCGATGCCGTTGATCACCGCATCGGCTTTCTCTTTTGGAAGTTCGAAGAAGGAGAAGGTGCCTTTGAGATAGATATCGGTGAAATCGGCGACGTCCACACCTTTCGCGTTTTTGGCGATGAAGGCTTTGAGGCTGTCTTGGTTGGCGCCATCTTCGAAACCGACATTGATGAAGAAGCGCTGATTGCCCGGTTCGGTCTTGAACTGCTTCCGCTCTTTGTTGCGATCGACGCTGCGGTTATGGGAGGCGGAATAATCCCGTTCGTCAGCAAGCGGCGAAGCGGGGGCTTCGACTTTTTCTTTAAGTAAAATCGCGGCGAGATCGAGCGGGGTCACTTCGTGACCTTGTTTTTGCGAAAGGGCGGCGCAGACTTCCGTGATGGCGTCCTTTTCTTCTTTGAGATCTTCGCCGAGCTTCGGCTCGAGGTTTTCGAGGTATTTCTTCATAACGTTTCCTTTGTCAATCACATACTCGTTGAGCGGGCAGTGGGTCATTGCTTCGTATTTCTTGATCAAACTCCGTTCGCTCGGAGTGATGAAGGTGTAAGAGACGCCGGATTTATCGACCCGGCCGGTTCTTCCGATCCGATGGAGGTAGAATTCGTCTTCTTCGGGGATGTCGTAATTGATGACGAGGTCGACGTCGTTCACATCGATTCCGCGGGCGGCGATATCGGTGGCCACCATCACGTCGGCGTCGTAGTTGCGGAAGTCTTTCATCGCCTTGTCGCGCTTATTTTGGCTCAAGTTGCCTTGAAGCGAAGTGATGGCGTGACTCGTGTTCTTTTGCAAGATTTTCTCAAGTTGTTTGACTTTGTGCTTGGTCCGGCAGAAGACGAAAGCCCGGGTGAAGCTGAGGGCAGTGAGAAGCGAGACGATGGCCTCGGTCTTTTCTCTCTCGCCAACGAGGACATACTTCTGAGCGATCTGATTCTCTTGGGTGAGGGTCCGCTTGATCTGGACGCGGAAGGCATCTTTCTTGAGGTAGCGTTCCGCCACGTTTTTGATCTCGTTGGAGATCGTGGCCGAGAATAGGCAGGTTTGGTGGGGCAAAGTCACCTGTTTGATGATCTTGTCGGCATCTTTGATGAAACCCATTTCCAGCATCTCGTCGCATTCATCGAGGACGAGGTAGTGGACAGCGGCCAACGTCAGCGATTTCCGTTCCAAGAGGTCATTGAGGCGGCCGGGGGTCGCGACGATGATCTGCGGATTGGCTTTGAGTTCGCGGAGCTGGGTCGAGACTTTTTGCCCGCCATAAATGGCTGCGTAACGGATCAAAGGGAGATATTTGGAAAATTTCGCGAGTTCTTGGATTACCTGGACCGCCAGTTCGCGGGTGGGGCAGATCACGAGACCTTGGACTTTCGAGCTTTTTTGGTCGATCGAGGAAATCATCGGCAAAGCATAGGCGGCGGTTTTGCCCGTCCCCGTCGGAGCTTCGCCTAAAACGTCCTGTCCGGCTAATAGCGTCGGCAGCGTCATTTCTTGAATGGCGGTGAAGTCCTGATAGCCCATCTCGCCGAGGGCTTTTTCGACTTCGGATGGGAGGGTGATTTCGTTGATTTTCATTTTTTGAGGCACGCAAGCATAACACACCCGTCCCCAAATAAGTAATGAAATCTCTTTCATCCATTTCTCTTTTTGCCATTTTATCGACGTTTTTCGGGGGAGATTTTCCCTGCCAAGGGCACCTCGAAAGCAAGCCGATTGCCGATTGCTGAGCAAGGCGCCTTCACGAGTTCCATACAAAGACGGAGACCCTCTTATTCCGATAATCGAAACGATAGACGCGATGCAATATCCGCGTCTTTTATCGTCAAAAAAGCCCCTTTGTTTCCCATCCAGAGGGGTTTCAAGCGTTTTTTTGAATGAAGACGCTTATTTCCCCATATGGTCTTCGAGGACGCGGGCTAAGACCGCCATCACTTCGAAGCCGAGATAAGCGGTGCCCGAAAGCGCGCCAAACCAGTTTACGCCGTTATGGGTGTAACCGCTGGCAAAGAGGAAGCAGCCCACGCCGATGAAGAAGAAAATCGACGAAGTTAAACCCTCTTTGTCCTTGCTGAGGAGCATCATGACTATCGCGCCAATAAGGAAGAAACTCTTGACGATGAGGCGCGAGATCCAGTAGACGTTGACTTCGCCCCCGATCAAGCCCCCGACGAAATTCAAAGTCACGCCAATCTCGACGAGGCCCGCCATGAGGATGAACCAGGTGCTGAAGGTCGGATTGGTCGAAGCGGGAAGTTTGCTCTTTGCGAGGAGCCTCAGTCCAAGAAAGATGCCAACGAACGCGATTCCGAGATAGAAAACCATCTTAAAGAGATCGATGATGCCGATCGCGAAATGATGGTCCGCTGAGCCGAAAAAGGATTGAAGGCCCTGGGTGATTTCATAGATTGCGCCGACGAGAGCGAACGCCCCAATCACGAACGAACAAATCGCCGCGACCATCGAGAATGTCTTCTGCTTTGCTGGATCTGCCATAAAAACAAACCTCCGTTTACGGGTAATAGTATAGATTTTTCCTTCTTTAAATCCCACTATTCAAACCACG
>Ga0172378_10002492_pt1 | contig 17267 bp, 14 predicted proteins | sample GrowelOW332metaG_FD_119755 | JGI IMG/M metagenome (GOLD analysis project Ga0172378, IMG submission 119755) | Groundwater microbial communities from an aquifer near a municipal landfill in Southern Ontario, Canada - Pumphouse #3_1 metaG | ecosystem: Environmental > Aquatic > Deep subsurface >... | reverse complement strand
TCATTTAATATATCTATATTATTCTCTTGTCTGAGATATTCATAAGGATATTTTAAATTAAAAAATCTTTTTATAATTCGTTTATCTTCATTGATTGCCTTTGGTTTAACGGCTTTACTAACAGCACCTGCTCCGACGGCAAAAATACTATGTATTTCCTCCATCATATATATGTTATACAGCCCTTCACAACCATCAAGTGCAAAGCCGACATTCTCACAATTTCCAACTGTGTTCTTCTGCCTATACATATAATACGGCTTGTATCCCGCCTGCTCCGATTTAATTTGAGAATAATCCACACACTTGCCGACATCTCCACCTCTTGCAGAATATATTTTCTTATTATTTCTCAAAACATCAGCAGCTTTTTTTACACTGAATGTATGTACAGTTATATTTTCTGGACGAAGACTTAAAATAGTATCAACTGTTGAGGCAAATGTGGTGAATTTATCGCCCGGCAAACCAGCGATAATATCTGTATTAATTATCGGTATTCCGCTTTCTCTAACAATATCAAAAGCTCGGAAAAAATCGCTATCGCTGTGTGCTCTTCCAATTTTATTAAGAACTTCATTGCAAAGACTTTGCGGATTAACACAAACTCTTGTAACTTTGTATTCTTTAGCAATTTTCATTTTTTCAGCGTCAATTGTGTCAGGTCTGCCCGATTCGAAGGTAAATTCCTCAAGTTTCGAAACATCAGTGCATTCATTTATAACAGATAATAATATTTTCAGTTGTTCAGCTGTTAGTATTGTAGGTGTACCACCGCCAACATATACTGTTTTTATGTGTAAATTAAGATTATTTATTGTATCAAAGGTGTTTTTGATATCAACTATAAGTCTATTTAAATAATCAGGAATAAGGGACAGCAATTTTTTTGACGAATAAGAAACAAATGAGCAATATGAACATCTCGTAGGACAAAACGGTATTGAAATATAAACACTACAATCGTTTTTATTAGGTATGCCCACAATTTTTGCTTCATTTAAAGCCACATCTATAGCAAGTGCTGCTTTTTTCGGAATAACCGAAAAATCGCTTGTCAACATTTTTTTGATTCTCGTTTTACTTATGCCGTCTGCAAACATTTCAGTAACAAGGGCAGCAGGACGAACCCCTGTAAGCATTCCCCATGGTGGACGATACCCAAGTAGCATGGACAAGCATGATAAAACTGTCGCTCCCACTGCTATTTTTACAGTTCGTTCTTTTGTATACAAATCCAAAAAATCATATTTTTTTATATCGGAAGCCGTTTTGTTATCATAAGAAATACAGGCATTCACAGTCACACAATCCTCTTTGACATCCGCATTAACAATAAGTGACGGATTTTCTGGCGATTCCTCTTCGTTTTCAGCGAATTTCTCCCCTGGAAAGAAAATCATACAAAGCATCTGTATATAATAAATATTAATTTCAGAGTTTCCTGTTAAAAGAAGTTTCATATTGAACGCCCCGTATCCTTTTCCATGAGATTTTTACTGTCCATTACAATTGTGACAGGACCGTCGTTTTGCAAATAAACCTGCATATCAGCTCCGAATTCACCTTGTGAGGTTTTTATACCGAATTTTTTTATATTTTCTATAAAATATTCATATAACTTCTCAGCTTCAAGTGGTGCAGCGGAACCAAAAAAATCTGGCCTATTTCCCTTTTTGTAATTTGCAAGTAAAGTGAAGTTTGATATAATCAGCATTTCACCGCCAATATCGTTGATAGAAAGATTCATCTTCCCGTTATTATCCGAGAATACACGCAATTTTGCTATTTTTGCGGCAAGCAAGTCTGCGTCTATTGCACTGTCTCCAGTGGCAATTCCAAGTAAAATCAAAAAACCTTTGCCACATTCACCGCAGACTTTATTATCAATTTCAACCTTTGCGTTTTTTACTCTTTGAATAACAGCAATCAAAGAAATCCCCCCTGACTTTTATTATGAAAATCCTCTTGTGATAGCCTCAACGTCCTTATGTGTTTTAAGGCGTGAAACAATAGACAAATAATGGTCTATATTTTTACAGCTTATTTTTAAATTAATGATAATACGATTGTCAGAACGCTTTTGCGAATTTATCTGTAATATTGAAACCTTCATATCAGCCAGCATTGCGGTAATATCTGCAATAAGGTTAATTGAATTGAAAGCATGAATCTGCAATAATGCTTCATATACGCTGCCATTAGCCGATGTATCAGTGGTCTCCCAGTGCGCTTCAACCCATCTATCAATATTTTCAAGCTTTCTAAGTCCCATTATAACATTAGGGCAATCCTGCTTATGAATAGAAATACCATATCCCTTTGTTACAAAACCAATAACACTATCTCCAGGTAATGGATTGCAGCACTTTGCAAATTTAACCGAGCAACCGCTCTCACCATCAACTATTATTCCGCCGTTTGATTTAATGTTTTTGGGCTTACTAACAATTTGTATTTGAGTTACGTCAACTATCGGTGCGGCTTCAAGTGTAGGATGAATTATCTTTTCAGCTTCATCCTTAAGTTTTGCAGCTATTTTAGATACAGCTAATCCGCCGTACCCTATTGTGTTATATAAATCCTCAGCACTCTTAAAGCCTATACGTACACCAACATTGGTGGCAATTTCATTGCACTGTGTGTCAGTACAGCTACGGCAAAGTTTCTTGATTTCACTCTCAACAGAGGAACGTCCCACAACAATATTGTCACTGCGTTTTTCTTTTTTGAACCACTGTCTTATTTTGGTCTTTGCTTCACTTGTTTTTACAATTTTTAGCCAATCTCTACTAGGGCCTTTTGTTGACGAGGAAGTTAGAATTTCAACTATTTCTCCGTTTTGAGGCACTTTGTCAATCGGAACAATCATTCCGTTTATTTTTGCGCCTATCATTTTGTTTCCAACAGCGGAGTGAATAGCATATGCAAAGTCAATAACCGTTGCTCCCTGAGGGAGTGCTATAACGTCACCTTTAGGAGTAAAAACAAAGGTTTCGTCATGGAAAATATCTGTTTTAAGCGCCTGTAAAAATTCTTCTGGGTCACGAGTTCCACTCTCAGTTTCAATCAGCTTTGCTATCCATTCAAGCTTTTTGTCTATTTCCTCTTTTGAGCGCTCGCCCGACTTATATTTCCAATGAGCTGCCACACCGTATTCAGCGATATGATGCATTTCACGTGTTCTTATCTGAACCTCAAACGGTATCCCATCACGTCCGATAACAGTTGTGTGCAGTGACTGATACATATTAGGCTTTGGCGTTGAAATATAATCCTTGAATCTGCCTGGAATGGATTTAAACATCTCGTGTATAAGTCCCAAAACAGTATAACATTCAAGCTCTGTTCCCACAATTATTCTAAGCGCATAGAAATCGTATATTTCATCAAAACTCTTATTTTGATTATACATCTTTTTATAGATACTATAAACGGACTTTATTCTTCCCTCGAGAGAAAAGTCAATCTCATTTTCGTGCAACTTGAGATCAACCGAGTATCTTATTTTATCGATAAAATTCTGATTGCGTCCATATTTTTTCTCAATATCCGCTTTAACCTCCGCATAGCCTATCGGGTCAAGATATTGGAGTCCTAAATTTTCAAGTTCCTGCTTAATGCGTTGCATACCAAGCCTATGAGCAAGTGGAGCATAAACCTGCATTGTTTCAAGTGCGGTTATTCTCTGTTTATTCTCGGGCTTTGCAGAAAGAGTACGCATATTGTGAAGACGGTCGCACAGCTTTATAAAAATTACTCTTACGTCCTTAGACATAGCAAGCAACATTTTTCGGAGGTTTTCAATATGAGCTTCTTCTTTATCCTCAACCTGCAAGGTTACTATTTTAGTAACCCCATCAACAAGAATTGCAACCTCTTTGCCGAATTGTTTCTCAATTTCCTTAAGATTCGTTTTATCGGCACAGTCCTCAACCGTATCATGAAGAAGAGCGGCGCATATTGAATCCGTGTCAAGCTCAAGCCCCGCAACAATTTCCGCAACGGCAACGGGATGAGATATATACATCTCGCCACTGACTCTAAACTGTCCCTCATGCATTTGCTGCGCATACAAATATGCATGCACAATTTTATCTATATTATATTTTTTACCCGTAGCAACAAGAATTTCAAGCAAACGCTTGATATCAGTGTATTGAGAGTAATCCATAAAATCCAACCTTTCCCGGTTCCATTACATACATAAATATGTCACGAAATAATGTCAAGTAGCCAGCAGTTAACTATTCATCACACTGTGACTTCAACTTTTTAAGAACATACGATTTTTCTATATTTGTTTTATTTGTCTTATAATCAATGCAAAAAATGTACTTTCCTGTCTCAGGCTCTTCAATTCTGCATATTTTTAATTCATTCATAATTTCAAGTACGAATTTTAGCTTAATATAATTGATATTCACATCTGTATTACAACACTCACGCGTAACCATAGATAAAAGCATTTTTTCACTTATAGCATCATGTCCTAATCTGTACTGATTACGAATGAGTTTATATACAACAACAATATCGTCTCTTAAAGGAATAATATCCTCATTTTGATTAAACCGACCACCGCTTTTTATCTGTTCATATCTCTGTATCTGACCGTCAAGCTCACGTTTATACTCATCTGAAGGTCTGATATCAGAAACAATCAACTGCAAAGTTTGCTGATTTTGAAAATCATTTATATCAAGATTGTAAAAGACATCGATGCTCTCGCCCTCAACAAATCCTAAATTTATACACTGAACCCCAAAACACAACGCTGGTATTGTTATACCGTCTTTACTCAATAGCAGTTTTGTATGCTTACCCGCACCAATAGATATCACCTTTTGGATTTTTACGTTGCAGGTTATAAATGTGGGTGTTAAATTTGCAGTACCGAACGGCTCGAGCTGTTGAATTTCATATGCAAATTTCAACGAAAGATTCTCAAATTCAACCAAACAATCTGCATTCATTTGAACAGTCAAATCTTCATCACGCAGATGCTCTATGGCATAAGCATTTATTGCTTTTTTAAAATCCTCAAGTTTACCACGCTCAATCGACAGTCCTGCCGCAAGCTCGTGACCACCATACTTCAAAAGACAATCATCACAACTGCGCAATGCGGCAACCAAATTCATTCCTTTCACGCTTCGTCCCGAACCCTTACCCACATCGGAAGGATATTCATCCTCGCTTTGCGTGTTATCAAAGGAAACAAGAATAGACGGCAATCCGTATTTCTCGGTAATACGTGAAGAAACGATACCTATAATTCCCTGTTTCCATGAATTATCCGCAAGCACAATAACCTTATCTTTTTCAAAATCAAACTCTCCATCAATTATGGAATAAGCTTTTTCCGCAATTTGATTTTCCTGTATCTGTCGTTCAAGATTTATCTCACACAGCTCCTGTGCAAGTTCACGTGCACGCTCACGATTATCTGCAAGCAACAGTTCCACAGCTTTTGAAGCAGAACTTATACGCCCTGCCGCATTTATTCTTGGAGCAATTCCGTATCCTATGTAATTAGTTGTGATTTTTCGCTTTTTCGAAACAACAGGAGGCGCGAGCAAGCTTGCGGGTTTTACATAAGGGTTACCCGAATTAGATGCAATTATAAGTTCTGCCAAACCGATACGTTTTGTTTTTGAAATTAAACTAAGTCCATATGCAACTATTGACCTATTTTCGTCTTTAAGTGGCATAACATCAGCAATTGTGCCGATAGCCACAAGATCTGCATATTCATCAAAAATTCTTTTTATACCATCTTTAACATTTTTACCGTTTTCAAGACAAAGCTTCATTTCATAAGCGCATATCAGCTTGAACACAACGCCAACTCCCGCAATTTCAGCAAACGGGTAATTACAGTCATGTCTATGTGGATTTACCACTGCAATTGCCGCTGGTAAATCGTCTCTACACTCATGATGGTCTGTTATGATAAGATCTACATTATTTTCTCTGCAATACTCAGCTTCCTCATATGCAGTAATACCCGTATCAACAGTAACAATAAGATTAATATCGTGTTTTAACAGCTTATCTATTGTAAATACAGACAAACCATATCCCTCGCCAGTGCGACTAGGAATATAGTATTCTACATTTGCGCCATTTGATTCTAAATACAAAAAAAGCGTACTTACTGCAGTTACGCCATCCACATCATAGTCACCATAGATAACAATTTTTTCCTTATTATTTACAGCATCACGAATTCTGTTGACAGCCTTGTCCATATCTTTCAGCAAATAAGGATCATGAAAAAGTGATTCCTTAATTTCAATAAATGAAATTGCTTCTTCGCGGGTTTTATAACCTCTGTTATAAAGCAACACCGCAAGCAACTCAGAAACACCCAAGCTCCCAGACAGCTCCCTTATTTCTCTGTCCCTCACCTCATCGCCGGAAACATAATCACAAATCCAAATTTTATTTTTTCTGTTTCCCGACTTCATTTATTATTCTCCAAACTATATAATTCTTTTAATGACAATATCGCATCTTTTACTAACTACTTTCGATGAATATATCCAAATTGGAATAAATGGTAAAATAAATCCTCCAGCAACTGAAATATAAAGCACTGGATCAGTTGCACCGAGTTGTTGTGCCACAAAATATGCAACAATTCCACAAACAATCGGTAAGATAAATACAATCAACCCATAGAACAGAATCCTGCTTGAATTGCTGACAATTTCAACCTTGTCGCCAACACACGCTCCGACTTTATTTATCGCCTTAGCTTGTGCTTTTCTGTTTTTACCCATAAGTGTACAGACGCTACACTCCTGTCCCTCAACGTTTTTATGACAACCGTCACAAGCGGATTTACGTTCTGTTTCAACGATAGCATATCCGTCCGCAACTTCCACAACTTTTGCAATATTAATCATTGTTTATAACCACGCCAAAAAGCAACAAAAACAGACATCAAAAAGTATAATCCGTTCCTCCGTATTCGGCTATGCTCATCCTTCCTTTTAATTTCAAAATCTCTTATTTAAAAACTGCAAAACAGCCTTTAAATATATTTGTATATAAAATGGTAAAATGAAGCAATGTAAAATTTACACGCTTCATTTTACAGTATTAAGACATTATTTTTTACGGTTGCACAACAGGTGTCTTCAAAGTTTTTTCAACCGTATATCTGATAATTTCCGTCTGCCCGTCTCTTAAAATAGTGTTGGTTGGAATTACAACACTTGATGTTTCAACCTGCCCTGAAGTTTTTGCAGTTATATCACCAAGTTCAATTTCAAGATTTGCGACCTTATTAACATAAATCGGATCTCCGTATATAATAAGTGTTTCGGGCAAAATAGTAACAGTGTAAATATACATATCAGTATCGCTTGCAGTATAAACAGTGCTGAGAGGAATTTCTGAATTTGTTGTAATATCAACTTTTACCTCAGCTTCATTTACGTTCTTTACAATATAGGGGTTTTCGATAAGCTTGTAATTTTCATCATAAAGCTCAATAGAACTTTTAAATTTAAGACTTGTAGTCACAGTGCCAAGATCGTATTTGACAAGCGCGTGCTTAATTGTATCAACAACTTCCGCAGGACCTGTAACACTTACCGTTTCTATCAATGATTTGTATTCAAATGAATAATTATTTGCAATCGAATAACCAATATCAGTCTCAATTTCAAATTCAGTAGTAACATTTTTATCAACATATATAGTTATGCCTGATATGTTAGTGAACGTCACATCCTTTATCGGCTCAACCGAAACAGTAACGCTGTGCCTGCCAGCAGTTGTTATATCCTCCACGCTTGCATATGCAATAAAGTCTGATAAAGCCAATTCATCTATATCGCTTTTATTTCCTTTAACAGTTACATTTACATAGCTATTATACCCACTTATTATAGACATATCATGGAGTTTTTCAAGAACCGTATCCCCCTCGATAAGCACGGGTATTTCAGAATATGTTTTTTCATATTGTGAGTTTTCGGTATTCATAACATAAAGCCAAATTGTTGCAGATATAATCAAGCAAACAACTAAAGCAAAAATATTAAGCTTCTTGTTCTTTTTTACAACATAGTCTCCGCTTATTTCTTCGGATTCAATATCATGTTTATTTTCTTCCATACAAACAAAAATCCTGTCGGATAAGCTCCTTCCCGAATTATTTATAATCAACCAATGTTCTTTTTGTCCTGCTCCTTAACCTTTTTGGTATGCTGAGCAGACATATTTGCAGTTAATAATTTCATAAGCTCATTTTTGAGCATAGTCTTTGTAATATTTCTTCTCAAGGTTCCTTCGTGTGCCACGGATACAGTTCCTGTCTCTTCAGATACAACAATAGTCGTAGCATCGCTCACCTGGCTTAGCCCAATTGCTGCGCGATGTCTTGTTCCAAGCTTAATATCAATATCATTATTAGGGCATACTGGTAAATAGCAAGCAGCAGCATGAACTTTCATATCTCTTATGATAATTGCACCGTCATGCAACGGAGCTTTATTATAAAAAATATTCTGAATGAGTGCCGCAGTCACCTGCGCGTTTAATATTACTCCAGAGGAAGCATATTCGCCAAGTTTGGTTGTACCCTCAATAACGATAAGTGCACCAGTTTTATCCTCAGACATATTAAACACAGCGTTAGTAATTGCATCCGCCGCTGTATTAATGGCTGTTTTATCTTTAGTTTCACCTGTGATATTTTTAAGTCCAGTAATAGGTGTTGTTCCAACTTTTTCAAGTGCAGCACGAAGTTCGGGCTGAAATACTACAATAATAGCAATAATTCCCACCTGATAGAAATTTTGAAGAATATATTTCATTGCGTGCATATCAAAGAACGTGCTTAAAAGCAGTACGATGACAATAAACAGCATACCTATAGCAAGTCTTCCAGCACGCCTGTTTCTGATAAATCGATACACATAATAAAGCATGAAAGTAAGCAATAATATATCAACTATATCAACAACGCCAATTTGTGTCAGAGGATCAATAATATTCTTTTGAGCAAATGCTTTGAACAGTTCAAAAAACTCATTCAACCTTGCGCCTATTCCAAAACTTAATGCAACCATAATACCACCTTATAAAGTATTATATATATTTTATCACATATCAAGCTAAATTGCAAATGTTTATTAAAAATATTTATTTATTTATTATAAAAATATTTACTGAACAAATCAAAGAGTTGTTAAAGACTGTAATAATCATATGAAGTAAAAATATCCGCAACTTTGTGGATTATCCAACTTCAAATAATCCTTTGCAAACCGTCAGATAATTTGTAATATAAGCAAAGAGCATCATGGACATTTAATACCGGATTCAAACCAATTCACAATTTGATTTATTTAGTATATATTTATGATAACTTTTATGCATAATAGCCAATATTATTTTTAACATTCTAACTTATTTTTATAGTTAAAAGTATTGAAAAACAAATGGCTTTGTGATATACTATAGAAATAATCATTTACAAAGTCATGTGAGAATAGGAGTATTGGATAATGGCAAACACAATTGAAAAATGCAAAAATATCATTGTATGCGGTCATTTTGGCAGCGGAAAAACCAATATATCTGTTGCTCTCGCAAAGCTATTTGCAGAAAAGCATGAGAGAAAAGTTACATTGCTTGATTTTGATATTGTAAACCCGTATTTTCGTGCAGCAGATTCTGAAAAAGAACTGAACAATGCAGGCATTAACACAATACTACCAATGTTCGCAAACACAAATGTCGATATTCCCACCATTGACGCCAGCGTCAACCGTGTGTTTGATTCAAAGGATGAAACTTCACTTGCAATTTTCGATGTCGGTGGAGACAATGGTGCCGTTGCTCTCGGCAAATTCAATGCGGAATTTAAACGAATGGGCTATTGTATGCTTTATATTACTAATATGTATCGCCCTCTCACCGAAACCGCTGAATTGTGCCTTGAAAATATAGCCGAAATAGAATACTACTCAAGGCTCAAATTCACTCATATTATCAACAACAGCAATCTCGGCCGTGAAACCGAAAAAAGCACTGTCACAAATTCCTTTAAATATGCAGATGAATTGTATAAGAAAACTTCTCTGCCACTGCTTTTCACAACGGTTGTCAAATCCGAATTTTCAAAAGAACTAATAAATGAATATCCCGACAAAAATATTCTGGAAATTAAAAACAGTACCAAAAAATTATTTTTATAAATATAAACACGGAGGTATAAAATGAATAAAGTCACATTTTCAAAAGATTTGTGTAAAGGTTGCGGACTTTGCGTAACAGTATGTCCCAAAAAAATTATCGTAATAGCGAAAGATACCTTTAATCTGAAGGGCTACCATCCTGCTGAAATAATTGATATGGAAAAATGCATTGCTTGTGCTATGTGTGCCACAATGTGTCCAGACTCAGTTATTAAAGTTGAAAAGAATGTTTGAGAGGAGATATAGATATGTCAAATAAAGTTTTGATGAAGGGTAATGAAGCAATAGCAGAAGCAGCTATCAGAAACGGCTGCCTTTATTACTTCGGCTATCCTATAACACCCCAGACCGAAATTGCCGAATATATGGCAAAACGTATGCCAAAAGTAGGTGGCCTTTGCCTTCAAGCGGAAAGCGAGATTGCAGCTATAAATATGGTTATGGGTGCTGCCGCATCAGGGGTTAGAGCAATGACCTCATCATCGTCACCAGGAATAAGTCTTAAAAGTGAGGGGATCAGCTACATAGTCGGTTGCGATCTTCCCTGCGTTATAGTCAATGTTCAAAGAGGTGGCCCAGGTCTTGGCGGTATACAGCCTGCCCAGTCGGACTATTATCAAGCAACAAAAGCAAATGGTCACGGTGATTTACATCTCTTTGTTGTAGCTCCTGCTTCTGTTCAGGAAATGGCTTCTCTCACGGGAACAGCCTTTGATGTTGCCGACAAATACCGTACACCAGCAATGATACTGGCCGACGGCGCACTTGGACAAATGATGGAACCTGTTAACTTTAATATCGAACAAAAAACAGACCTTCCCCAAAAGGAATGGGCAGCTAACGGTCACGGCGGAAAGCGCAAGAAAAATATTGTGAATTCTCTGTATCTCAATGCTACCGAACTTGAAAAATCAATACTCAAAAGATTTGAACGCTATAAAGAAATTGAAAATAATGAAATAAGATTTGAAGAATATAAGGTTGAGGATGCAGATATTGTTATAGTAGCTTACGGAATCACCTCACGTATATGCAAATCTGCAATTGAACTTGCACGTGCCAAGGGTATAAAGGTAGGCATCATTCGTCCAATTACTCTGTGGCCATATCCTAAAGCAGCTCTTAAAAAAGCAGCACAAACGGCTAAACACTTCCTTGTTGTTGAGCTTAACATGGGACAAATGGTTGATGACGTCAAAGTCTCTATCGACTGCAAAGTACCTGTCAGCTTCTATGGAAGAACCGGCGGTGTTCTCCCCTCTGCGGACGAGCTCCTCGCCGAAATCGAAAAAATCAACGGAGGTCTGAATAAATGATAGTATTTGATAAACCAAAATCTCTTTCGGATGTGCCACTTCACTACTGCCCAGGCTGTACTCATGGTATTGTTCATCGTCTTGTTGCACAGGCCATTGATGCGCTTGATATCGAAAAAGATACAATAGGTATAGCTTCTGTCGGATGTTCTGTTTTCGCTTACAATTATTTTGAGTGCGATATGATACAAGCTGCTCACGGACGTGCTCCAGCTGTTGCAACTGGTGTAAAACGCACACACCCCGATAAAATCGTGTTTACATATCAAGGTGACGGAGATCTTGCAGCCATCGGTACTGCTGAAACAGTTCACGCATGTACACGCGGTGAAAATATCACTATTATTTTCATAAATAACGCAATATACGGAATGACAGGCGGACAAATGGCCCCGACTACACTTCCAGGTCAGGTTACCACAACCTCTCCTTACGGAAGAAAACCCGAAATTCAAGGAAATCCTATCAGAATATGTGAAATGCTCTCCACTCTTGAAGGCGTTGCATATGCTGAGCGTGTTTCTGTTGATACTCCTAAAAACGTTTTAAATGCCAAAAGAGCAATTCAAAAAGCTTTCCAAAATCAAATAGATAAAAAAGGGCTTTCAATAATCGAAGTTCTTTCAACCTGTCCAACAAACTGGGGTATGACACCGAATGACGCTCTCGGCTGGGTTCGTGATGTTATGATGCCATATTACCCTCTTGGCGTATATAAAGACATAACCGCAAAAGGAGGCAACAAATAATGACTGAACAGTTTTTAATTGCAGGCTTTGGCGGTCAGGGAATTTTGTTTGCTGGAAAACAACTTGCTAAAATAGCGATGCACAAGGATTTACAAGTTTCATGGCTTCCCTCATATGGCCCAGAAATGCGTGGTGGTTCGGCAAATTGTTCCGTTATAATTTCAGACAAGGAAATAGGTTCGCCTATTGTTACCGCTCCTACCATACTCATTACTTTTAACCTTCCATCGTTTGATAAATTTGAATCTAAACTTCAAGCAGGCGGATTGCTTATTGCGGATAACTCCCTAATAAGCAAAAAATCCACACGCACAGATATCCGTACCTGTTACATTCCAGCAACAACACTTGCCTCAGACAATGATCTTATAGGCGGTGCAAATGTAATTATTCTCGGTAAACTTTTAAAGCTTACAGGAATATTCAAATATGAAGAATTTGAAGAGCTGATGATTGAAGGAATTCCCCAAAACAAAACACAACTCATTGCTAACAATAAAAGAGCTCTCCGTCTCGGTTACGAGTGGAACGAATAAAATTTTTCGGGCGGTATTGATAAATCAATGCCGCCCAAAGTTTTTTATAAAAAAAGCTGAGGCAAATGCCACAGCTTTTATTTTATTATGATTAATGAACGATAAAGCGCTCTGTATCTTTATCAAAGAGATGAACTCTTGACATATCAAAAGCAACCTTAATATCGTCACCTGCACGTGATGTTGAACGTGAAGATACTCTTGCAACAACCTTAAACTCTTCTCCCATAGAAAGATAGAGATAAATTTCTGCACCCATAAGCTCTGTAACTTCAACGTGAGTATCAAGTACACTATCAGCAAGTGTAGCAATGTGCATGGGCTCATCATGAATAGCTTCAGGACGAATACCCATAACAACTTCTTTACCGATATATTCCTTAATCGCAGCATTATTTGCTTTATCTGCTGGCAGTTTAAGACTCATATTCTCAAAGTTAACATATACATCGTCACCCTTCTTTTCAAGGATAACATTAATAAAGTTCATCTGAGGAGTTCCGATAAATCCTGCAACAAATGTATTAACCGGGTTATCATAAAGACTCTGAGGGGTCTCAACCTGCTGAATAAGACCGTCTTTCATAACAACTATACGTGTAGCCATTGTCATAGCCTCGACCTGGTCATGTGTTACATATACAAATGTTGTACCTATACTATGATGAAGCTTTGTAAGCTCGGTTCTCATCGATGCACGAAGTTTAGCATCAAGGTTTGAAAGAGGCTCATCAAGTAAGAATACCTTAGGGTTACGAACGATAGCACGACCGAGTGCAACACGCTGTTTCTGACCGCCTGACAAAGCCTTTGGTTTTCTGTCAAGCAAATGGCTTATATCAAGAATACGAGCTGCTTCCTCAACTCTGCGTTTGATTTCTTCCTTCGGTGTCTTATTAATTTTAAGACCGAAAGACATGTTATCAAAAACAGACATATGTGGATAAAGTGCGTAGTTCTGGAACACCATTGCAATTTTTCTGTCTTTAGGTGCAACATCGTTTACAAGCTGGTCGCCGATAAACAATTCGCCCTCTGTTATTTCTTCAAGTCCCGCAATCATACGAAGAGTTGTTGATTTTCCGCAGCCGGAAGGACCGACAAGAACCAAAAATTCTTTGTCTTTAACTTCAAGATTAAAATCCGAAACTGCTGTAACGCCACCCGGATATTTTTTATAAATATGTCTGAGAGATAAGCTTGCCATTAAAAAATCCTCCTAAAATTTAACCGTATTTATAGAAACACGAATAATATCATATGCATAATAGTATACCAAATTTTCAACAAAAATGAAAGAGGTTAATTCCCCAAATTTTTTATCATCTGATTGTGCATATTGTACAATTATATATAACAATTTATGAATGTCAATATCAAAACTCAATTTTCGGCTTTAATAAATTAAAATTATTGCTTTTTTGGCTTCATTGATAGTGCTATTCTCTTCTTCTTAATATCAACAGACAGTACTCTAACATTTACAATATCTCCAACCGATAAAACCTCCGATGGATGTTTTATATACTTTTCTGAAATTTCCGATATATGCACAAGTCCGTCCTGATGAACACTAATATCCACAAAGGCGCCAAAATCTATTACGTTACGAACTGTTCCCACCAACATCATATCAGGCTTCAAATCCTCAATATTGAGAATATCGTCACGTAAAATAGGTGGTGGCAAAGTGTCACGAACATCTCTTCCGGGCTTTTCAAGCTCTGCGACAATATCAAGCAATGTAGGCTCACCAACAGACAACTCGTCACAAATCTTTTGCAAATTGTCACTCTTGATTTTTGATGTAAGCGAACCGAGACCACCGCTTCTAACATCATTTTCAGTAAACTCGTATTTTTTAAGCAGTTTTCTTGCAACATCATATGATTCTGGATGAACTCCTGTGTTATCTAGAATTTCAGAAGAACCACTAACTCTTAAAAATCCTGCGCATTGTTCATATGCTTTATTTCCAATTTTAGGAACCTTAAGCAGTTGTGTTCTCGACTTAAATTCACCATTTTCCTCGCGGAATTTTACGATATTCTTTGCAACAGTCGCATTTATTCCAGAAATATATGAAAGCAAGGAATGTGAAGCTGTGTTCAAATCAACGCCTACGCTGTTAACGCAATCCTCAACAACGCCCGTAAGTGCTCCGTCAAGCCTTGCAGGCTTCATATCGTGCTGATACTGACCGACGCCAATGGATTTAGGGTCTATTTTTACAAGCTCTGCTAAAGGGTCCTGCAAGCGCCTTGCAATGGAAACAGCTGACCGCTGTGTAACATCAAAATCTGGGAACTCATCTGCTCCGAGTTTTGATGCCGAATAAACTGACGCTCCAGCTTCGCTGACAACAATATATTTCACTTCCTCAGGAATCTTTTTCAAGAGATTAGCAATAAATATCTCGCTTTCCTTTGAAGCAGTGCCATTACCAATAGCTATTATGTTAATACCGTGGCGGCGTATAAGCTTTTTAATTATCTCTTCGCTTTCCGCAATTTTTTCCTGAGGCTTTGTAGGATAAACAACAGCTGTATCCACAACCTTGCCTGTTTTGTCAACCACCCCAAGTTTGCAACCCGTTCTATAACCAGGGTCAAAACCTAAAACAGTTTTCCCCTTTAATGGGGTCTGCATAAGCAAATGCTTGAGATTATCTGCAAAAAGTTTAATAGCACCCTCTCCAGCTGTATCAAACAAATCATTTCTGATTTCGCGCTCGACCGACGGTGCAATAAGTCTTTCATATGCGTCAATAACAGCTTTTATAACATATTTTCTTGCTTCGCTATCATTGGTAGCAATTAGCTGATAATAAAGATAATTTAGGATAAGATCATTTGAAATCTCCATCTTAACCTTTAAAAATTCCTCTTTTTCACCTCTGTTTATAGCAAGAATTCTATGTGGGGGAATTTTATATAATTGCTCTGAATATTCATAATACTGCGAATAAACAGAGTCCTCTTCTTTTGTCCCTTCGGATATAAGCATACCATACTCAAAGGTAATTCTGCGTATTTCCTTGCGATATTCAGCATTATCAGAGACAAGCTCCGCAATGATGTCAGAAGCTCCCGATAAAGCTTCATCGGCTGTATTTACACCAAGTTCTTCATTTACAAAAGTCTGTGCAATTTCTTCAATTGACGGCTTGTAAACTTCTTTTTGCTCAAGTATTATCATTGCAAGCGGTTCAAGCCCTTTTTCCTTTGCCACAGACGCACGAGTTTTACGCTTAGGTCTAAATGGTCTGTATATGTCGTCAACTTCGGTAAGTGTTTTTGCATCTTCAATTGCAGTTTCAATTGCAGGTGTCATTTTCTCTTGTGCTATAATTAGCTCACGCACTTCATTCTTGCGCTTTTCAATACTTCTGAGATATTTCAGCCTGTCATCAAGGTCACGCAAAACGTTATCGTCAAGACTACCCGTAACCTCTTTACGATAACGAGCAATAAAAGGGATTGTATTTCCCTCATCGATAAGAGCAACAGTTTTTTCAACCTGTTCAATTTTAATGTTAAGTTCTTTTGCAAGTACTTCTATGATATTCATTTTTGTTGCAGTGCGGCTCCCAATGCCCGTATCAAGTTCACGTGAAACGTAAAAATTGGTTCCCGCATCCTTTCTTTATATTTTATTTCAAACTTTTTTCGCATCTATCTGCAAAATCTTTAAGTGATTCTATTTCCAAATCCGTAAGCGGACGATATGTTCCCTCATTCGGTAAATCGTTTAAATTTAATGGACCAAACGTAATTCTTTTAAGCGTTGTGATTTCATTCCCGACAGCTCCAAACATCTGCTTTATCTGATGGTATTTACCTTCGGTCAATGTTATAACTCCACTTGTTTTTGTTTCGTTGACATCCATATGACAAGGCTTTGTCAAATAACCGCCCTCAATGTGAACCCCTTTTTGCAGTTTTTCTATATCCTTATCAGTTAAGTCATTAGTACAAAAGAACGAATAGCTTTTTGTTACATGATGCTTAGGGGAAAGTAACTTGTGTGACAGCTCGCCATCATTTGTTAAAAGCACAAGCCCCGTTGTATATTTATCAAGTCTGCCACATGGAAAAAGATTATATTGCCGCAAATTGTCGTCAAGCAAGTCGAGAACAGTTTTTTCACTTTTATCATCAGTTGCACTTACAACTCCTAATGGCTTATTCATCAAAATATAAATAAACTTTCTATATTCAATCACTTCTCCGCAATATATAATCTCATCTATCTCAGGATCAATGTGGCAATCTGCATTTTTCGCAACAACCCCATTGACAAGAATTTTACCAGCGCGTGCGGCAATTCCTGCTTCCTTGCGTGTTACAGTCTTTGCAACACTTAAAAATTTATCAATACGCACTATATCCCTCCCAATAAAAATATTTTTATATAATATAAAAGTAAAATATTATACAAATAATA
>Ga0172378_10002491_pt1 | contig 17268 bp, 13 predicted proteins | sample GrowelOW332metaG_FD_119755 | JGI IMG/M metagenome (GOLD analysis project Ga0172378, IMG submission 119755) | Groundwater microbial communities from an aquifer near a municipal landfill in Southern Ontario, Canada - Pumphouse #3_1 metaG | ecosystem: Environmental > Aquatic > Deep subsurface >... | reverse complement strand
ATTAAGAACTTGGAAAAAGAGGTCGCTAGCCTGAAAAAGAGACCGGCGCCTGCTCCTAAAAAGCAAGATGTGGTTGTTGCTACTTTTGATGAAACATTCAAAAGGAGCCAACCGACAGTTCAACAGAGAAGCGTTGAGCAATTTTCTCCGGCTGACACTCGCTTACCAATTACTGATTTTGAAGGTGACTTAAGTGGTCAATTTGGGACCACCGTGAATGAAAAAGGCAATCTCGTGTATTACATTAGCCAGGCCTTGATTGATCGTTACAGTGGTAACGGCGCCCCGCGACTAAATGGTCAAAGTGGGCCGCAATTCTCCTATAACGAAGGTAGTGGTTATTGGGTCTTGGTGGATAATCGCTTGATTGCTCCCGAGCAAATCAGCTCCGATGCTCATTTGATTAGATGGAATGTCTATATTGGACAAATTAATCACAATTTGGGCTCTTACCCCGCCTTCTTGCCACATGAAAGCTTAAAAGCTTTGATTGTTAAAGCAAGAGGACAAGAGTATGGAGAAATTACTGCCGAGGACTTGAAATTAATGGCTCAAGAAAATGACATGATTGCTCAAGGCTTAATAAAGCCACTGAGAATTAATTCTAATCCTGGACGCAACAATGAGAATTTCTGGCACGGCTGGGATTTTGTAACCCAAATCTTTGCCAGAACAAAGACCATGATTAACTAATTGGAAACTTGGTAACTAATACCAAATAAAGGGCTTCGCAACGAAGTCCTTTTTTCTTTGGTCTTAAATTTTTTAATAAGAAAAAAAAACCTCAGCCATTGTGACTGAGGTTTTTAGTTTGTTTAATAATTTTTAATTACCGCTTTGCCATTCTCAATTCTAATATAGAAGACAAATAGGTAGTCGGTAGTCCAGTAGGGAGAAGTTGGATCCCAGGCCCAATTACAATCATCATAATTGAATTTAGTGTAACCATCTTTTAACTGAGTCCAAGAAAGTCGAAATTTTCCGGGCAGAGAAGAGAACTTAAATTTAAAATAAGCCGTTTCATTGATAGTTTCTCTTTCGGTTATTTCGTAATCTTTCCAATAAGCGCCGGGGATTTCACCGCTCACATAGGTTTTTTTGTCCGGCGTCCAATTGGGAAGGACAGATGCTTTAAAGCCTAAGGTTCCATAGATGAAGCCGTTATCAACGCGAGACTCAAGCAAAATAATTGCTGGTTCAGACACCTTAACAACTTTTACGACCGTGCTTAGTTGGCGGTTTTTAAACTTTGCCTTTATGGTATAAGAACCATAATCATTGTAACTGGCTTTTGGTTGATAACCTTGGATTTGACGATCATCACCCAGGTTAAAGGAGCTATAAATATCTCCTCCTAAAGAGCTAGAAACTTTAAATTTTAATTCTTCTCCTTTGGCAACTTGGATCAAGTCAGCGCTTTGATCGTTAACTTTGAGCTTATATTCATCGGCCACGAAGACGTTTAAAAAATAATTCTTCTCTGCAACTGTCGCTGTTAATTTGAATTTTCCTTGTTGGTTAAAGGTTAGGCCTAACAGTGAATTTTCTTTCTGGGGTTCGCTAAAGTGCCAAGTCGCTGACATTTTCTTTCCGCCAATTAAAAGCTCAAAGGTAGCGGTTTCTTTGGTTTGGGAATATACCGTATCACTAGGGGCAAAAACTTCGCCATTAACCCTAAAACTCACCTCGCCGGTAACCGGGAGTCCAGTCCCCTCAGGGATGTCGTCTTTTGAACAAGCGGCCATAAATAATGCAGCCAACAAAAAAACAGAAAACTTTTTCATCTCTTTATCTCCTCTATTTAGTGTTATTAAATTTTTAAAAAACTAGAGCTCAGGAGCCGACTAATCAGCCACTGAGCTCCAAGAAAAACTAAAGGTTTTTCAAGGATTAATATTATTTTGGTAAAGCGGGAGAAGGAGTAACCGAGGCTCTTACTTTATTTTTAGTTAAGACCTCTGTATAGGCGATAATCATATCTTGAGCAATTTTTCCGGCTTCATATTCTTTTTTAACACGCTCCAGGGCGGCATTCCCGAAAGCCGCTAATTGTTCTGGCTGGTCTAAGAGTGCTTGTAATTTATTGCGTAAATCTTCATAATTGCGATCTTCAAAATAAACACCGGCGTCAGCTAAACCTTCGGCATTAGAGTCAATATTGGAGACGACACAAGGCCGAGCGTAAGACATCGCCTCAATTAAAGCGAAAGAAAGTCCTTCCGACTCTGAAGGTTGAACGAAAATAGCAGCGTTAGAATAAAGCTCTTTTAAGGTTTGTCCGGTTTGATTGCCAGTAAAGATAATACTGGGATTGCCAGCGGCTAATTCTTTTAATTCCGTAACATAATCATCAGTGAAAGAACCATCGCCAACGATGACTAATTTTTTGTCAGTTTTTAATTCTTGGTAGGCCTTAATCAAATAATGAATACCTTTGTGGCGCACTAAGCGGCCGATAGAAACCAAGTAGCTATCTTTAGTTAAGCCCCATTGTTTGGTAATTTCATCAGCCGGCGCTAAAGAACTAACTTGTGCCGAGGACGGAATGCAGAGCGCTTCGGCTCCATAATGGTCCTTGGCATACTGAGCTAAAGATTTGGAGACGGTAAAAACTTTGTCGGCTAAACGATTGCCGACCACTTCACCAAATTTTAAATACCACTTCGCAAAATGCCCCCATTTCTTATGATAATAATCCTGGCAGTGAAAAGTAAAAACAACTTTCGTGCGCGGTTTTAAAAGTTTCGCCAGCCAGAGCAGGGAACCAGGACCAATTGATTGAATGTGAATAATATCGTAACGACGGCGAACCAAATCTAAACAAGCAAAAAAGGTTGAAGTAATCGCATCAAGATTTTTTGAAGCGATTGCCGGCGTGGTAATAATTCTAATTCCATTCCACTCTTTCAACTTTTCCGTATTATAAGAGGACCGGGAATAAACCGTTACATCGTGGCCCGCCTTAACCATGTTCGTCGCTAAATTTTCTACATAACGTTCGACGCCACCGGTTTTAGTAGGAATCCCTTTTTGTCCGATAAAGGCAATTTTCATATGTTTGTCTATTTAAAAGATAGAATTTATTGCTTAATTTGTCAATACTATTATATAATAATTCTCTAATTTTGTCAAGAGCAGGGGGCGCTGACATCAAAAAAAGACCATCGGCCTTAGATGGTCTTTAAGAAATCTTTATTTTATTTAATTATAGCCACTTATTTCGCTTAAAGAGCGATAAAAGGCCCAGTAGAGAGGCGAGCATAATACCGGTAATAATCCAAAAACCATTGGAGTGGTTGACGATTGGCATATCTTTGGCGTTCATTCCAAAGATTCCGGTGATTAAGGTTAAAGGTAACATCAAGACGGAGAAGATGGTAAGCATCATCATAATATCGTTTGTCTTGTTGTTAAGCAGTGATTCATTGGTGTCATGTAGAGCTTCTACTAACTCACGTTGCATATCTAAAATATCCCAGATCTGCCGGGAGTGCTCCTCTAAATCTTCGTAGTGTCTTTGAATGGACTCACGTGGCACTAGATTACTTTTCATCTCCTGGAGAGATTGCATGATCGTGGCGTGGTTCTTGGTAATTTTGCGGACATTGATGATGTTGCGCCGGAGGGTTAATATTTTTCCGGCTGCTGCCTTGGGCTTACCATCAAAAATAATTTCTTCGGTCTCAGTAATGTTAACACTGTTGTGATCGAGAATGTTATAGGTATCCCTGATTAGACGGCTAAGAAGTTCGTAAAGAAGCGTGCTGGAGCTTTCGGTTTGAAAAGCTAATAATTCTTGAGGATGTTCCTGACAGTAAGTAAAAAATTTATTAAGCGGTTTTAAATTATTATTATGCAAAGTAATGAGATAACCGTGGCCAATAAAAAATTCAATTTCTCCAGCCACAACTTTTTCGCCTTGGAAGGTAGGGAAGTGGAGAATGATAAAAATATAACCATCTTTTACCTCCACCATCGGCCGTTGGGCGATATTGGTAGAAATAGAGGCTTGTAAATGGTCATCAGCAAAACCAAATTTTTTCTTAAAATAGTTTATTTCGTGGCGGCCGGCGTCAACAATATTTATCCAGCGTAACGCATAGCCGGGACTACTGGGGTTGTCAATTCGAACCTCTTGAATTCGTTTGGGAACCCGCTCTTTTTTGGTCATATTTCTTTACGAAAGTGAGTATTTATAATAAAATAAAGCCATTGACGCGATTATTTCTTAAAGTATATCATATGGCCAGAATTTTGGGAATAAAAATTAGCATTCTAAATAGACAAGAAATCAGTGAACGCTGGGATCTTTTTTTAACATCGGACCGGCCACACTTAGTTACCACTCCTAATCCAGAAATTATTTTGGCGGCCAGAAAAGATGAGGAGTATTTTTATATTTTAAATCAAGCCGATTTGGCAATAGCTGACGGGTTTGGTTTAGTTTTGGCAGGTCATTTAGGTGGAAAAAAATTTACTCGGCTAACCGGTTCGGATATTACTCCGGAATTATTAACTAAGGCGGAGAAAGAAGCTTATCCGGTAGCAGTTTTAAATTGGAATGCCGGCCTTTCCTCAGCTGTAGAAATTGATAATGCTCTTAAGTTAAAATGGCCGCAATTAAATTCTAAAGTTTTAGATATCCCCCGTGAAGTTCGCTTAACAGAATCAGAATTAAAAGTTTTAGAAAATTTTGCGCCAAAAATAGTTTTTTGTACTTTAGGGGCCCCTTGGCAAGAAAAACTTTTGTGGCGCAGCTTACCACAACTAAAAAGCACGCGAATTGCCATCGGGATTGGCGGTTCCTTTGATTTTATAACCAGAAAAGCGATTCGGGCGCCACAGTTTTGGCGGCAACTTGGTTTAGAATGGCTCTGGCGTTTAATTAAGCAACCGCGCCGCTTTAAGAGAATCTGGCGAGCAACGGTTGTCTTTGGTCTAAAGGTTTTGAAGGAAACTTTAATCAATCCTTTAGTTTATCGGCACAATGTGGTAATTTTAATTTACTCGATTATCGGTAAGCAGCCGCGAATTTTAATTGTTGAGCGCCAGGATGAGCCGGGACATTGGCAACTGCCCCAAGGCGGTACCGATGGCCAGGGCCTTAAAAAAGGGGGCTTGCGCGAAGCCCGCGAAGAATTAGGGCTAAGCAATTTACAAGTTAAAGGTGTTTATCCGCATCTACATTCTTATCGTTTTAAAAGCGGGAGCAACAAAAAAACTAATTACAAAGGCCAAAGACAAGGACTTTTAATCGCCGAATTTTTAGGCGCTGACGATGAGGTAGCGATTAATTATTGGGATCACAGCGCTTGGCGCTGGGTCAAGCCCGAAGATTTAGTGGCCTCGGTCCATCCGCATCGTCAAGCGGGCGCCCAAAAATTTCTTAATAAATTTTTAGAAACTATAAAATATGAATAATCATCAGCCTCCCGTGCGAATTCGTTTTGCCCCGTCACCAACAGGCTTTTTACACATCGGCAACTTTCGCGTCGCTCTTTTTGATTATCTAATCGCCAAAAACTTAGGCGGTGATTTTATCTTGCGCATTGAGGATACTGATCAAAAAAGAGAAGTTCCGGGAGCGGCCGAAAAATTAATTAAGGTTTTAAAAAGTTTTTCTTTGAGTTTTGATGAGGGGCCGCATGTCGGCGGCGATTTTGGTCCCTATATTCAAAGCCAACGCTTAGAAATCTATCAAGAAGAAGTCAAGAAATTATTAACAAGTGGTAAAGCTTATCGCTGTTTTTGTTCGGAGGAACGTCTGGTCGCTAGACGAGCGGAACAGGAGGCGAACAAAGAGGCGCCGCGTTATGATCGCCACTGTCGCGACTTAACCCCAGCCGAAAGCGAGGCGCGGGCCGCCGCCGGTGAGCCCTTCGTCATTCGTCAGAAAATGCCGCTCTCCGGAAAAACTACCGTTTTTGATGAACTTCGGGGCGAAATTACTTTTAACAACGCTGATTTAGATGACCAAGTCTTAATTAAGTCTAACGGGGTACCGACTTATCAATTCGCAAATGTTGTTGATGACCATTTAATGGGAATTACTCATGTTACCCGTGGCGATGAGTGGCTATCTTCCTTCCCGAAAAATATTTTACTATACCAAGATTTTGGTTGGACGCCGCCGCGCTTTATCCATTTTCCTTTAATTTTAAATAAAGAAGGCGGGGGTAAATTAAGTAAGCGCAAAGGCGATGTTTTTGTGGAAGATTATTTAGCGAAAGGCTACTTGCCGGAAGCCTTGATAAATTTTTGCGCTCTTTTAGGCTGGCATCCTAAGGACGACCAAGAAATTCTTAGTCTAAAGGAGTTAGTGGGGTGTTTTAATTATCGCGACATTGGTGTTTCGCCGGCGGTCTTTGATTTAGAAAAATTGAATTATTATAACGGTTATTATATCCGCCAACGTGATTTGGCTGAGTTGGTGGAACTTTGTCGTCCTTATTTAGAAACGGCGGGTTATGATTTGGCGGCCGCCGATTTAAAGGCAGTTATTGCTGTTAGCCGCGATCGTCTCAAAGTTTTAAATGAAATTGCGCCGCTCACTCATTATTTTTTCAAGGAGCCGGAATATGATGTTAGTCTTCTGATTTGGAAGAACTTAAGCCCCACTCAAGTTAAAGAAAATCTCAAAGAATTATTAATTGTTTTAAAAGAAGTTCCCGAGACGGAGTGGAATAAGGAAAATCTTGAAGAAGTTATTTTGTCTTATCTTAAAGAAAAAAACCATAAAAATGGTGATTTTCTTTGGCCTTGGCGCGTCGCTCTAACAGGTGAGAAAGCGAGCCCGAGTCCTTTTGAGGTGGCCGCGGTACTCGGAAAAAGGCAGGCCGAGGCTCGTCTTAAGAGCGCCATCAACCTCCTGTCTAAAGGTGGCCACAATAGTTATACAGCTTAAGGATTTTACATAATATCCCAAAAATGTTAAAATCTGAGTATATGAAGAAAAAATTAGGTTTACTTATATTCACGCTTTTGTTGATATGTTTTTTTGCGTACGCTATCCCCTCAGCTTTTTCGCAACCAGCTACTATTGATGACGAAATTACCGAGTTAAATAACCAAATTCAGCAACAGAAGAAGCAAATGGAAGAAATTAGTAGTCGCCAAAAAGAGTATCAACAAGCAATTAGTGCTAAAAAACGTGATCAGGCCAGTTTAAAAAACCAGCTATCTATTTTAGAGGATCGGGAAGCGCAAACGCAGCTTGATATAGAAAAAACCAACTTAAATATTGATAAAACTTCTTTAGAAATTAAGAAGTTGGAGTTAGATATGTTGGGGGTGGACCGAGAAATTGAAAATGATAAGGATAAAATTGGCAACCTGTTGCGTTTGGTCTACAAACAAGATCAAATATCTTCACTAGAAGCCTTATTGCTAAATGGGTCCTTGGCGGAATTTTTAAATCAAGCGAAATACTTAGAAAATACCAATGAAAAGATTAGAGAAAGTTTGCAAGAATTGCAGCGCAAAAAAAGTGATCTAGACCAGAGTCAGATTTCTTTAGGTGAAAAAAATAAGGAGCTTTTAGCTTTGAAAAAAGAATTAGAAAAGAAAAAAGAAAGCTTAGCTTACGAACAGGAAAGTAAAGTTATTATTTTGGAAGAAACAAAATCTTCAGAAGAGGAATATCAACGTTTATTAGCGCAAGCAAAAAGAGAACAACAGCAAGCCGAAGCGGAGATTTCTAGTTTAGAGAAATCCGTCCGGCGCAAAATGTCGGAAAAAGAAAAAAATCAATTAGAGGGAGGATCAACGGATATTGCTTGGCCAACCTCTGGCCGCTATATCACGACCGGTTTTCATGACCAGGAGTATCCTTACCGAAAAATTATTGGCGAGCACCCGGCCATTGATATTCGCGCCCCCCAAGGAACAACTTTACGCGCGGCCGGCGATGGTTATGTTGCCCGGGTTAAATATGATGGCACGAATGCTTACGCCTACATCATGATTATTCATAGTAACGGCTTATCGACTGTTTATGGCCACGTCTCAGCGGTGTCGGTGGAGCAGGATCAATATGTTTTACAGGGCGACAAGATTGGTTTAACCGGTGGAGCGCCGCGCAGTATTGGGGCGGGTGCTTTTACTACCGGACCGCACTTACATTTTGAAGTTAGAAAAAATGGTATTCCCGTTAACCCTTTAGATTATCTTCCTTAAATGAGAAATAAAGACTTTTAAAAAACTATCTCCAGAAGAGATAGTTTTTTTTATTAATCCTTTAAAGGGTGGAACTTTTTTTGAGCTTGCCGGGCATAATTATCGGAAGCATGGACATAACGAGTAGTGGTTTCCAGCGATTCATGGCCCAACAAGACTTGAATTGCCGCCGGATTGGCACCCGCTTCGGCCAGATAAGTGGCAAAGCCATGGCGTAAGGAGTGCGGAGAAATAGGGAAGTTGATATTAAGAAGTTCTCTATAAGTCTTGATCATTTCTTGAACATAAACAGCCGAGAGCTTTTTTTGGCGGTCGGACGCGTTTTGGCCCCGGTAGGGAATAAAGGCATAGTCGGAATCGTCAGTTCTCGTGCTTAAATAGGCCTCTAGATGTTCTTGAGCGCGCGAGGTGAGATAAACAAAACGCTCCTTCTTGCCTTTGCCTAAAACGAAAATACGGCCCTCTTTATCAATATCTTTTATCTTTAAATTAATGAGTTCAGAAATACGCAAACCAGTAGAGAAGAGTACTTCTAGAATAGCTCGATTGCGCTTCCCGATAGTTTGGTTTTTTTCGTGACTGGACGGGAATTCCAATAATTTAACCAATTCGTCAAGTCCGGCTACGGCCGCATTTTTCTTGGTTGTTTTGACCATTTTAATCATATCGGGAGCTATGGTAACCGGGTAATCCATTTCAATTAGATAACGGACGTAAGAGCGGAGAACTGAAAGCATGCGGTTGATAGAGTAAGCATTCAGTCTTTTTTTAGTTTCTTGAGCTAAAGGGGTCTTGCGATCACGAGAAGTTAAAAATGCTTTATAGTTTAGTAAATCTTTTTTATTAATTTTCTTAAAGTCAACTTGATTTTCAAATAAAAAATCTTCAAAGACTTTAAGGTCTCGCTCATAATTGTAAATAGTTTCCAGCGAGTAGTTGTTGACCCTTAAATTGAGTAAAAAGTCGTCAAAGTGGGGTAGTTTCGCAGACATAGTTTCATGATAGATAACTGAGTATAATATCTCTTACACTTAGTTATACTTCTAGTATAAGGCAAGCCGCCCATCGGGTCAAGTTTGCCTTTATTCCGGTCATTATTAAGGTTTTGCAGTTCTTTAACACTTTTAACGGATTATTAAACCTAAAATATTTATTGGTGACTGAAACATTAAAACAATTTTAATAATTAAGAGAAAAATGCCGATGTAGATTAGACCATAGACAAAGACAGCTAAGCCAAACAAAAATTTAAAAAACTGTTCCATATAATTTATTTATTACCAATAAAGATTTTATCACCGTAACGTAAATCAAGATAACTGATGCTACTTAGATTATCCTTGATTTTCTCTTTTTTGACAACTTCCAAGGCTAAAAGCTTGTCCTTAATATCACTGTCAATGGAAAAATAGGCTAATAAACCATCAGTAAATAAGACGCGCAGGCTCTTAAGTTTGACATCTTGTTGAGGAACAATAAATTTAGAGATTGTCAAGTCAGGGTAAAGTTCGGTGGCTTCTTTAAAATTAAAAATATATTCTAAATACTCCGCTGGTAAATCTAAGACACCGCCTTTAACCAGTTTCTTTTGGGACTGATTCTCAATTACCGGGAGGCGCAGCAGATCTTCAGCGCTCACTTCCTGATCATTAATGATAAACCCGCCCGAATCGCTATAATAGGTCTTCCCTTCCTCAATCCAGATAAAAGCATAAGGACGCTCTTCAATTTTAATTATGAGTTCATTGGGAAAATAACTCTTACTAATTTTAATTTGTGAAAAATTAAACTCTTCTAATAGAGCGGCCGCCGCATCGCTAGTGTTAAAAAGAAGAATATTCTCTTTCTTGAAGAATTTACCCGCTGGTTCAGACATCTCTTGGCTGACATTTTTTAAAATCGCACTCTCTGGTAAACGTCCTAAACCGTTAACAGTCACTTGCGAAATCTTAAGCCAAGGGGCGTTAAGGAGATAACAAATTAGAAATGCTAATACTGGCAACAGCAATAACCATCGCCACCATGGCCGCCTTTTTTTATTTTTCCCTTTTTTGTTAAAAAAGGGATTATTAAAATTCTTCTTTTGATAATCACGTCTGATCGAAGAACTTTTTTTCTTAGATTTTTTGGAGCGGAAAGGAAACATAATTAAATAATAATGCGACGAATATTAGCTTTTAGACCGCAGAGCAGCTCGTATTCTATCATCTCAGCCTGAGCCGCTAAGTTACTTAAACTATTACTTTGTTTCGGGTTGGCGCTGATTAGCTGAATCTCGGTTCCGAGCGGTAAACTTCTGGAGCCGCTCCGTAAACAGGTGGAATTCATACAAATATTGCCGGCGATCACTAATTTTTCTTCTTCGCAGTAGAAGACCGCTTGGCTGGAGAGGCGACGTGGCAGCCCTTCATAGTAACCAAATGGAATCACGGCAATATTTTCTTCACCTTGAGCCTGGTAGGAACCGCTGTAGGAAACCTTTTCTCCAGCCGAGACAGCTTGTCTAGCCACCACCCGCGAATAAAGCTCTAGCGCTGGTTGTAAACTCTCATCTACGTCATTAAAGCGAGGATGGTCAGGGCTTAAAGGGTTGTAGCCATAAAGAGCAAGGCCACTTCTAAATGCCGTTAATTTATCATTTTTTAAAGTAAAAACTCCGGCCGAATTACCTAAGTGTACCCAGCGCGGACGCTGGCCGGTACGTTCTAAATATTTTAAAGCGGCTAAAAATTTTTCTAGCTGCGCTTCGTTTTCCGGAGCAATGGTATCGGCATGAGCCAAGTGCGAACAAAGGCCGACAATTTTTAATTGGCTTAACTTTTTACTATTCTTTTCTAAAAAAACGGGTAAATCTTTAATGCCTTCGCGATTCATGCCGGTGTTTAAGAATAAATGAATTTTCGCGCCGCGCGGCAAGGCGGCTAAAACTTCTTCATCAGCGACCGCGAATTGGTAACGTTTAGAAGTCGCGTAAGTATAAACTTTGCGCGGCATGCGACTTAAAATTAAAATATCGCGCTTAAAGTATTTCTTAAGAATCTGGGCTTCCGGAAAAGAATCAACGGCCACTAAGGGGGCATCGGTTTCGTTTAAAATTTGTGCTAACTCTTTTAAACCGTGACCATAGGCATTAGATTTTAAAACCGGAAAAATAGCGGCCGCGGGCTGTTCTTTTTTTAGGGCCTCGTAGTTAGCTAAAATCGCCGCTCGTTTAATTTCTAAGCGGTTGAGCGTTTCATACTTAAGTTTAAAAGCTTGGCGAATTTTACTAAACATGAGTTTGTTTTACGGGGCGACCGTTCCCTGCCCCTCATTTAATTTATCAGCTTTAAGATCGGTACTAATCTCGGCTAGGTTACCTGATAATTGTTCGCCGGTAAAAGAATCAGTAGCGATATAGGAAATAGTACTTAATAAGATTGGTGTCTGGCCCACTTGCTCGGCCGTAGGAATTATTTGAACATCTAAACCGGCGCGATTATCAGTGGTGGTTGCTGGTAATTCCGGAATAATCCAGGTTAAGCGTCGCGTGCTTTCGTCGTAAATTAAATCACCACTACTAACCGTTCGGCCGCTTCCTAAAGTGACGCCTGCGGCTAAACGAGCGGTTAAGGTAAAGTTTTTGACGACATTGCCGTCGTTATTAACCTGGAAGAATATCCAATAATTAGTGGGTAGACCGACCAGTGGCGGCAAAGGGCCAATGCCTAATTGATCGCCATGCTCACTATGATAATAGGCGGCGGCACTAGCGCTGAGTTCACTAATTAATCTTAAAGGCTTAAGTTCATAGACAACACTTTTTTCTTGTTCGCCTTGCTTATAAGTAGAAACTAATCCCCAGCTCAGTGTTCGCTCGGAAGTGATGGGGGTGGCCGTTAACTGAGCTTGAATCTTAACTTTTTGTCCGGGCTCTAAAAGACTTAAACTGAGATGATCACCGCGAGATTTAAGATTAGTTGTAGTCGTCGCCGACGGTTCCTCTTCTTTAACCACCGTTATCATTTCCGTCGCTTGCGCCGAGACAATTCTAAATTTAGCGCTCGGGCTTAAAAATTGAATATCAATTTCAGTCATATCCTTTAAGTCCGGATTTTCAAGTTCTACTTCAAAATTAAAAACTTGACGTGGCGAAACATTGCCGGAAAAAAGCGGTTCCGTGAGGCTGATTGCCTCTTCACTTTCGGCTGGGACTTGAACAATATGCGGAATCGGCGTTGTTTCCACGACCGGCGGTTCTTGTCGACTGATGATAAATAAACCCACCGCTAAAGCGATAATCAATAATAATAGAAAAATATCGATCACCAAATGCCAGCGGTGTTTTTTGAGATAGTGACGTTGACTCCTCTTCCGCCACCAATTTTTTAAAAAGTTTGCCATAGATTTTTACTCTAAAAGACTAGCTAAAATATCTAAACGGCCGTCTTGATTTAAGTCGTCAAGAGCCACCGACAAGCCATTTTTTAAGTTACGATCGTAAGCCATAAATTGCGCTTTTAGCCTCCCCGTCTGATCAAAAACACGTACCTGAGGATCAGCGCCGGGCCCGGGACCGGTAATAATTTCGGCCTGGCCATCGCCGTCAATATCGCCGACGGCAACATTAACACCGCCGCGAAAATCTTTATCATAGGCCATAAACTGGAGTTTCACTCGGCTTTGACTATCAAAAACGCGCACATGCGGACCACCGCCCAGACCAGCACCGGTCACAATTTCGGCTTGACCGTCACCATCAATATCACCAACGGCCACGTTAACGCCGCCGCGAAAACGACTGTCATAGGCCATAAAAGCGCCTTTAACCTGGCCAGAATTATTAAAGATCCTCACTTGCGGACCACCGCCGCGACCAGCGCCAGTGACAATCTCTTTTTGACCATCACCATTTAAATCACCAAAACCCATTGTAAAATCACCATTCCAAGGACCAAAGGGGCGGAATTTTAAAGTTTCGCGGCCCTTAGTACTAATTTTCATCTCACCATTTTCCGCCACCGCCACTTGTTCAGCGCCCGTTCCAGAAAAATCTACTTTTAACAACTGCCGGCGACCGGAATAATTATCTAAGTACGCAAAGAAGCCATTGACTATCTGCGTGCCGGTGGTATCAAAAACGCGATAAAAATTGCCGTTGATAAAGTTAGAACCCTGGATTAGGTTTGGCCGCTTCAAAAGAATAATTCCGTCTTTAGGCGCTAAACTAATCCAGTTAACCCGTTGACCGTTATTGGTCAGCGGGTCTTGAGTGCCCCGCAAACGTTCAAATTCCTCTTTAGTAAAAACATAACGCTGCGTTTTATCAGTGGAGTTTAAAATCGCCACCCCGGCCGAAAAATCACGACGCCAAAGCCCGGGTTTTAAATTTTTATTTTGGCGATCCAATAAATTATAAGGAGCGGTTTGGGCTGAGCCTAAATCAATATTATATTCATCGTACCACCAGAGCCGACCATGATCTAAAGGTCCATAATCAAAGCTGTAATAAGCATTGCCCAATAAAGCATTAGTTAGGCCGTAGCGAAACTTTTTATAATCATCGGCGTTGTTAGCGGCCGCATTTAACACATTATGTTCTTGGCCGTTGTTAGAAAAAATTTGATAATTTTTTAAGACCGCCGTCCAGTCGCCGCCACTTACCCAAGGAGTGGGAAAATCTTCAATCATCCAGCCGTCTAAAAGAGTTTGGTATTGAGTGTGCCAACTACCATTGCCTAAAATAATTGCTTCCGGCCAGGCTTTTTCCGTCTTCGTAAAAATTTGGCGCATTCCATTGACCCAGGCGGTATTTAATTCGTAAGCGCTACTCTTATAACCATTATTGCGCAAGGAGACATTGCCACCATTAAACCAAGCGGCGCCATCCCAGACATTGTCAAAAAAAACGCCATCCCAGAAGCCAGAACTTTTTAAATTATCAACTACAAATTTCGGCAAGTAATCATTATAGCGTTGACCATTTACTAAGGGGGCGTAGTTAGTAACATTTAAAACATAAGCATTGGGCCAATCCGATAAGCGCTGGCCACCGCTATCACGTAACCACCAAGAATTCGAAATTCCGGCGTTTAATTTTTTCCGCAAGACCGACTCGTTAGAATTTACCCACGGCTCAAAGAGATTTTGAGAAGTGACGTAAGCTAAGATAATAATATCGGGATTGAGCCGACGAATTAAACGTAATTGTTCCGGGCTGTTTTCTTGCACCTCCATATCCAAAATCAAAAAGTCCCACTTCGCTAATTCGCGGGCTTTATCATCATTTAAAGACCAGTGCAAAAAATAATTAGCAATCTTCGGATTTTTTTCAGCGGCGAAAGTGGCCCCGGGAGTAAACGCCAAGGCTAAACAGAAAATAGTGATAGTCAGAAAATATTTTTTCATCAACAAAAATTAAGCCGTCACCGACACCTAAGCGCGGGGGCGCAAACGTTCTTCTTTAAAGGGGAGATAAGGACGTAAAACTTCCGGAATAATTACCGAGCCATCCGCTTGTTGATTTTGTTCTAAAATCGCTGGCAATAAACGACTGGTCGCTAGACCGGAAGCATTTAAAGTGTGAGCGAATTCCGTATTTTGGCCGGCATCTTTAAAACGGATACTACCGCGGCGCGCTTGATAGTCTAAAGCGTTGCTAATCGAAGAAACTTCTTTATAAATTTCCATGCTCGGCAACCAAACCTCGGCGTCATAAGTTTTCGCCATCGCCGCACTGCAATCTTCGGCAGCTAATTTAGAAACTTGATAGTGCAAACCCAAGCCTTCAATAAGTTTTTTGGCATTGTCCACCAACTCATCAAAATACTGCCACGACTCTTCGGGGCGACAAAAAACAAACATCTCAATTTTATTAAATTGATGGCCGCGCACCATGCCCCGCTCTTCCTGACGGTAAGATCCCGCTTCGCGGCGGAAACAAGCGGAGTAAGCGCAATATTTTTTTGGTAAGTCCTCGCCAGCTAAAATTTCTTCGCGATGATAATTACCTAACATCATTTCCGAGGTCGCATTTAGACACAAACCATCTTGATTCCAATAAAGATCATCCCGGAACTTAGGTAAATGCCCGGAAATATAAGCCGAATGCTCGGTTAACATAAACGGCGGAATCATAAAGGTGTAGCCATTTTTGGTATGGAAATCAATAAAATAAGACAGTAAGGCCCATTCTAGTAGCGCTCCCATGCCGGTGTAGCACCAGAAACCGGAGCCAGACATTTTGGCCGCGCGCTCATAATCAATCAACCCTAAAGAGGTGGCGAGTTCCACATGATCTTTAGGTTCAAAATCAAATTCCGGTTTTTTACCAAAAGTATAGATCGCTTCATTATTTTCTTTACCGCCAGCCACCACATCGTCAGCCGGAAGGTTGGGCAAAGCGGCTAATTTTTCTTGTAGCTCTGCCTCCACTTTTTCCAAAGCTTCTTTCTTGGTAGCAATTTCATCGCCAAAGGAGCGGAGCTCGGCAATAATTTCTGGCGTCGGTTTAGTTTTTGATAAGCGGTTGCGCCGCGCTTGCATTTCTTCAAAAGCCGTCGTCAGTTCGCGCCGCCGTTCGTCGAGAGCGATCACCGCCTCTAAATCTAAATCTTCCGGGCGCATTCTTTTCAGAAGCGCTGCTTTAACTGTTGGTAATTCTTCTCTGATTTTTTTGATATCTAACATAGAAAAATGGTTAACTAATTACTTCGCCGCCAAAAGTTTGAAGTAAGTTGTCTAATAAATTATCATTAGTTGAATTAAGGGCTTCTTTTTTTTCTGGAGCCACTGGTTTGTCAGCCGTCTTTTCTGTTTCCGTCTTCGCTTTTAAAACTAAATTTTCATCAACACTTAAAACCGTTCGGACTCGGCCGCCATAAACTTCGGCTAAAATATTTTCCACTTCCGGTTTGATTTGGGGGTCGCCGATGCGCTCTTTGTGAAACTTATATTTAAAAGTTAAAGGAAGCTCGCCTTTTTCTAGAGCGCCCGCAACACAATTTTGCAAAACAAAAGATAAGGAGTGATTATGGCTTTTTACGCGCGCTAAAAACTCTGACCAGCGGGCCCTTATCTCATCAACTTTAAGATCGGCAGCCAGGGGCCCCGAAGGCGTTTCCGGATTAGGAGCGGCTGGTTTTTTATTAGCGGCAATAAAACGATTTGGTGCAGCCGGCGGCGTGGTCGTCGTTGGTTTAACGGTTGGAGCGGCCTTCGGCGCCTCCGCGCAAAGAGCAATAATTTTAATTTCTAATGGCAGTTGCGCGACCGTATAGGTTAATTTGTCATTAAAGAGCTCTAAAAAGCCCTCTAAATAGGTGGCAATTTGAATTGGGGTGGCTTCTGAGGCAATCTCACTAACAGCAATCTCCGCTTCCCCATCTAAGGCGATGGTGTAATTGTCGGCTAACTTAGGACTGGCTTGGTAAAGTAAAATTTTGCGCAAGACTTCCAAGATCTCACCAGTTAAATTTTTTAAGTTCAACCCGGAGTCGGCGGCTTGATTAACTAACTTAATGGCGCCCGCCACGTCTTTCTTTAATAAATATTTAATTAACTCAATCGCTTCGTCGTGATGATGACGGGGAACGATTAATTCCGCTTGCTCCCAAGTGATTTCTTGACCGGCTTCCCCTAAAGATAAAACTTGACCCAGTAAACTTTCGGCATCACGCAAATGGCCGCCCGCCTGACGGGCAATCGCCTCTAAAACCTCATCAGCCATTTCCGCTCTTTCCTGACTGACAATGCGACGGAGCTTGCCAATGACCTCGGTTAAAGGGATTCTTTTAAAATCAAAACGTTCACAGCGAGAAATAATCGTCTCCGGGACTTTATGAACTTCGGTGGTGCACAAAACAAAAATCACTCGCGCCGGCGGTTCTTCTAAAGTTTTTAGGAGTGCATTCCAGGAGCTAACACTCAACATGTGGACTTCATCAATGATAAAAATACGGTAGCGATTTTTAGTAGCGGCGACTCGGGCAAAGGTAATAATATTATCGCGGACATTATCAACGCCAGTATTAGAAGCGGCATCAATCTCAACTACATCCAAATTTTTTCCCAAAGAAGTATTAACGCAATTAGCGCAAGTATTACACGGTTCAT
>Ga0172378_10002490_pt1 | contig 17275 bp, 17 predicted proteins | sample GrowelOW332metaG_FD_119755 | JGI IMG/M metagenome (GOLD analysis project Ga0172378, IMG submission 119755) | Groundwater microbial communities from an aquifer near a municipal landfill in Southern Ontario, Canada - Pumphouse #3_1 metaG | ecosystem: Environmental > Aquatic > Deep subsurface >... | reverse complement strand
TAGCATAGTCTAGTGCCAAAATCGTACTTGAACTACGCCCGGCGTGAGATATTCCAATAACCAAAGTATTCTTCGTTGTGATCAATTCATTATCTTTAAATTGCATTGGGTATATTGCATTAACTTTAATATTTAAAGTCTTTTCTAATACCGTTCTAGTAGCTAAAGCCGCATGATAACTTGTTCCCGAACCCACAAGATATATCTGTTGGATCTTTCTTTCTAGGCAATATTCAATAGCTTCAGTAAATATCGTGCTTTGTTTAGCGACAATATTTCTAACGGCATCTTTTGATTCCAATATGTAGTCATACATATCCCAATTATTTTCCATATATTTCTTCCCCTTTATTATTCGCCCTATTTTAAACAAGTTAATTATATATCATTTTAACTTAAACGTAAATAGATAACCAATGATCAATATCGTTGTTAGTCATAGAACATCACTAATCAATAATTTATTAGAAAAAAACATCACAATTTAACGTGATGTCTTTTGTATCTAAACAATTCGATATTTATTAACGTATTCTTTGTTGAATATTTCTAAGTCTTGTTTATTATCATAAACCTTATTGCCTTCAACGTATGTCGCTACAACATTGAAATTATTATCGATAACTACAAAATCGGCATCTTTACCAATTTTGATCGAACCTTTAGTTTCAGCTAATCCATAAACTTTACAAGGATTTAGTGAAGCCATCATCATAACTGTTTCTAATGGGATACAAAGACGTTCAACTAAACATTTAATACCATAAATAACCGGTTTTGTACTTCCAGCTAATCTCCCCGTGTCGGTTAAACAAAAACCTTCTTCGCTAACATTGACTAGACCAAATTGTCCAAAATCATAACGGCCAGTCGGTGCACCTGAAGTAGGAGTACTATCAGAAATCATCATAAAGCGTGAATAATCTTTAACTCTAAACATGATTTCTAACATCTCAGCACTTATATGTAAACAATCACATATTACTTCACAATCAACCCCATCATTCAGTAAACAAGCCCCTAAGCCACCCATATTGCGATGATGGATCCCACTCATTACATTAGCGGTATGAGTTGCTACAGTGATACCTTTACTAAAGGCTTCATTAGCTTGAGCATAATTACAATTACTATGGGCAAAAGCCACTTTAACTCCTTTTTCGGTTAAGTATTTGATTGCTTCATCACTGCCGTTGATCTCTGGTGCAATAGCAACGAGTTTTAACAGACCTTCACTATCTTCAACCATTTTTCTAACTTGATCCATGTTAACATCAGGATGTCCTTTATCAACACCTTTTTCACCAACGCGATTAAGATAAGGGCCTTCTGAATGAATGCCCACGATCTTAGCTCCTTTTGGTTGTTCTGCAGCAATCGCGACAATATCTTTAAAAATATGATAATCAGCTGTAGGAAAGATACTAGTTACCCCCTGAGCAGCTAGCCCTTTGAGGTATCCATAGATCTCAAATTTAGCGTTACTATCATCACTACTCATCATTGAATAACCCATTGTTCCATGATTATGCGTATCAAATATACCTGGTATAATCGTATACTCACTGTAATCTACAACTTCATCTTTACTACTGTCATTTGAGAAATCAGCGATCTTTCCGTCTTTTATAACTAAAAACCCCGATCTTATTTCATCCTCACAGTAAATCTTTTTAGCCTTAATTATCATAATTTCTCCCTTTGATACAAGTTATTAATAAATTTTTGATCATTATCATATTATAATCTTTTGTTTAACAAATATTTATCAATTTCTACTCAAACTTTGATATCGCATTAATTCTAACATAAATCAAAAACCATAACACTTATTGATAAAAGTTTTAAAGGTCAATCTGAGATATTTGTCATAAAATTAGTTCTAAAACCATTCTAGATTACATAATCAATCCAACCATTATGTCTTTTAACTACTAATTCACCGATACCGGCATGAACCGTACGGATGTTCTTATGATTGATTGCGATCATCTTATTTGATCTTAAAGCGTTATTACACAAAGCAATATCAACATCTAATTTAAAGAACAAGTTATCATCAGCCAGATCTTTAAAATATAATACTGCCGTACCCATAAAAACGATCTCGGACTGTAAACTATGCCCTTCAGATTGACAATAATCTTGAAGATTACCAAGCTTACTAAGTAACAGCTCTATGCCCTCAATCTTATCAATCGAAAAGATAACTTGTAATTTCATCATTTTCCCCCATTCTTTAATTTGTTATTTACTTTTTTGGGAGGGATTAAATTTTTAAAAGATAATGAGACCAATTCTTTTAAAGTCTGATAGACAAACCTCTTTGTTTGATCATCAACATCATTTAGAGCATTGATTATTGTCTTACTATCTTGAATGATATTATCTTTAAATTGATCGACTCTTGTAATATTAGTCTTATTAATAACACTATATAGTGTATCAATGAACAACTCTCGTTCTTTTGGCGTCGCAGATTGTAGCCATTGATTGATTGTGGTGTTTGTATATTTTGCAGTTTGCGTAATATGTTCTTCATAGATAAAATCATCTTTAGCAACTTGCCAAGAAAAAGGATCATGTTGCATAAACCAAAACTCATTGCTTTTAACTACTGAATAATTATCTTGATATTCCAACAACATTCCCACCGTCGATGATTGCGGCAAAGTCTTATGAAGCCGCTCTACAATATTTTGATAGGCAATACTTTGAAACACTTCTTCTTGAAAACCAGGACCATCATGACAATATACTTGAATGATCTGCTTATTGATGGAATCTTGACAATACATTGTGGCATAAACCGCTAGATTACCACCTTTAGAATGTCCACCAACGATAATTTTTCCATTAAAATCCTTACCAACCGTATTTAGATATTCCACAGCCTCAACTTGGGATGGGACCGGCATCTCAAATGACATGTTAAAATCTTCTTTCCATCCAACGATGGTTGAATCGGTTCCCCGGAAAGCTACATAAGCCGTATCAGCATCAATATAAAAAGTCGTTGCCGAAAACTGCTTTTCCAGTTGTGAATCAACTTTATTAATATAATCACTGATTTTTATGTCTCTAAAACGTGGGCTAGCTGCCAAGGCCATTAACAATTTTTGATTGCTGACATTATCACGTACCTCTAAGAGCATCTTATCAAAGTACTCCGCTTTAAATAGATCCTTGATCATGACATCATTTTTTTCTTTTTGCAGTACTTTCATAATGTTATCAAAATGAATATACGAAAACTGTGCTAAAACTAAGCTATCAATGGGATTAAAAGCTTTCTTTTGAAAAGTATTTAATTCACTTTCTGCATAATCGATGATGTTACTCATATTACTCCTTTAAAATTGTGTTATTTACTCCAATACATCGATTATAAACCAAGTAAATAAAAAATGAAAGAATTAGACATTTATAAGTCATTACTTGAGCTGGTTATCTTATTGTACTAGAATAGAATAATGATAAGGAGTAAATATGAAAAAAACATCTACAAAAAAGATTAATAATAATCAATTTGAAATAACGTTTGAACCATTTACTTTTATATTACAAGGTCAATCTTATGAATGATCTAAAATATCAATTATTCATGAAAAAATGTTATTCAAATCACCCTTACGACGATAATAAACGAGTTCTTAAGCTCTATGAGATCAAACAAGGATTAAGGATCATCTCACGTAAATACGGTATAAAACAGGTCTATCTTTTTGGAAGCTACGCTTATGGTAATCCTGATCGTTTTAGTGATTTTGATTTTCTCGTTGATTATGGCCGCTGCCGTGGCTTAGATTGTATCGGTTATATCGATGAATTGGAACGTTATTTCCGTAAAGGTGTTGATGCCATTAATCTAAAATCGATGAATAATATCTTAAAAAACGATATCAGAGAAAGGAAAATTCTCGTATATGACGAACTTTGGTAATATCAAATTAATTAAATATTATTGTGAATTGATCATTGCGATTCATCAAAAACACAATCAAAATTTCCAAGATTTTTGGCAAAATGTTGAATATCAATATGCGATTAGTATGGGCTTGATCCAAATAGGTGAATTAGCTAATAAATTAACCAATGATTTTAAAGCTTACTTTCCTGATATCCAATGGTATCAGATTACAAGTTTTCGTAATCGCTTAGCTCATCAGTATGGTTCAATTGATATTGATCTTACTTATCTGATCTCAACTAATGATATCGTACAGTTAGATAAACAACTATCAGTGATCATTAGTGATTTTGAAAAAGAATATCCAGATATTGTTGAAAATACAAAAAACGAGAATATTTAATTCTCGTTTTAATATTGGATATTAGCATCTTTAATGTGATCTAAATGGAGATTTAAAATACTCTCTTGAGATTTTATTAAATCTAAAATCGCAAATACGGTTTGTTCCAATGGACTATTTTCTGTGTAATCAGTTGGAAAGACAAAATCGACGCGGTTATTTAAAATCATATTATTAGCTATTTCTTTGGCATTATTTTGATAGACGGCAATGGAGTGTCCACCATTATTTCTGACTAATTTCATACATGGCACATCAGTAAACCCATCACCGATATAGATCATATTAGTAAACGGTATCCGTTTATCTTCTTCGGCCATGGAAGCATTCAATTCATCATTTTCTGTCACTTCTAGAACACCTTTATTAATCCGAAACAGAAATTGTGTCTTACTGGTATAATTAACAGCCATCGCTGGCCAAATTGGTTCTTCATACTCATTATAACAATATTCACTGGCATAGATCTTTTTGAATTCTTTAGCGATCTTGGTCGCTTCAATGATTTCTTTTAAACCTGATGATAAGATATAATGTTCAACTTCTAAACCAACACTTGCTCCATATTCATTAATGCGTTTAAACCAAGTATCGACACCATCAAATAATTGCACGGCTTTACCAAGGATTCGGAATTCTTCTTTATTTAGATACATTTCACTTTTTTCAGCTTCTTGTAACATCACGATCATATAAGATAAGATCTGATCCATATGATGTTTTTTGGTCATCACCGAACATTTTTGCCAGAATTCATCAGGCTCCATATTCAAGGCTGGAATAAAGGAATACTCTTGCATATCCTTTGGTGATAAAGTCTTATCAAAATCATACATTATGGCAACTAACGGTTTTTTTGACATACCTTATTCTCCTTTATTATCTTTGTTATCTGTTGTTTTAATCATAACATATTATTGAAATAACAACCATTTTTTATTATTGTGACTAAGCTTTATCAGATGAAATTGTGACTTATCTAATAGCTTGTAAAAGATAATTATGCTAAAATTGTAAAAACAAAGGACACTAAAATTATGAGATTTATTTTGGTATTATTATTTGGAAAATTATTAACAAAAATCGGTAAGCTTACTGGAAAAGGGACCAACCTTCCAGGTGAACTTGCCTTAAAGTTATACCCCGATCTACTAGCTAGATTTACTTTTAAAGGCAAGATTATCGCCATTACCGGTAGTAATGGCAAAACTACAACAACTAATATGTTAGCCAATATTTTATCTGTTGCCGGTTATAAAGTCGCATCTAATCAAAAAGGTTCTAACCTGACCGGTGGTATCACAACGACGATCATCAGTAACGCTAATCTACATGGTTATGTCGATGCTGATTTTGTCGTGCTAGAAGTTGACGAACGTTATTCAAGATTAATCTTTAAACATTTCTCCCCTGATTATCTTTTATGCACGAATCTCTTTCGCGATCAATTGACCCGTAATGGAAATATTGATGTAATCATTGATAAATTAGATCAAGCTATAAAACCGTCCGTTAAATTGATCTTAAATGCCAATGACCCGATCAGCAGTAATCTGGTAATGGAAAATGAACGTGTATATTTTGGTTTAGCTCATACATCCCTATCATCTCTAACTTCTTTTAATATCACTCATGACGCTAAAGTATGTCCTCGTTGTTATCATAAACTTGATTATGAATACTTCCATTATAATCATATCGGTAAGTATCATTGCTCAAATTGTGGATATCAAACACCACCTATTGCGTATTTAGCTGATCATGTGGATTTTACGACAGGAAACTTTATGATCAATGGTTTTATTACCAATACGACTTTCAAAAGTCTCTTTAATTTTCTAAATGTGACAGCTGCTGTTGCGGCGGCCTGTGAATTAGGTGTTGACATTAAAACAGCAACAGAGATTGCCTCTAATTTCAACATCATGGAACAACGTTATAAAGAATTTACCATAAATGAGCGTCCGGCCTTAATGATTCTCTCTAAAAATCAAAATCCGGTTTCATATGATCAATCGATTGCCTACATCTTATCCGTTAAAGGTCCTAAGACGTTAGTGATCGTGGTTAATAATATCAATCACACCTATGAAAAAGACACAACTTGGTTATATGACATAAGCTTTGAGCGCTTGATCGGACATGTTGATTATATTATTTGTAGTGGTCAAAGGGCTTATGATTTGGCCGTTAGACTAAAACTTGCTGGCTTTACCTCAGATCAACTGATCATAGATGCTCAAACCAACATGTTAAAATCAAAGATTACCAAAACAACTGGAACTCTTTGTTTTTTAACAGAAGTATATGATGCCCAAGCAGTCCTTAACGCGGTGAAATGAGGAAAACATGAAAACAATAAAAATATTGTGGTTATATGATGATCTGTTAGATTTATATGGTGATAGTGGTAATATTACCATTATGGAATATTACTTGCGCAAAAACGATTTCTTTTATCAGATTGATAAAAAAAGTATCAATGATCAATTATCATTTGTTGATTATCAATTAGTTTATATCGGTCCTGGTAAATTCAAGAATCTGGTCGTTGCTAGCAAGCATTTTAACCAATATCAAACTGAAATACAAAAGGCTATCAATGATAAAGTTATCTTTTTAGTGATCGGTAATGCTCGTTTATTATTTGGTAAATCATTTAGTGATAAACAAGAAACTTATCCCGGTATTGGTCTTTTTGATTATCAAGCCGTTGATACTCAAGAAGTTTATATCAGTGATGTGATTGTTCAACCAATGATTGATCTTGATCAGACTTATTATGGATTTATCAATCGAACCGGGTATCTTCAATCATATGATAATAAGTTTCCCTTATTTAAAGTAAAAAGTGGTATGGGAGATAGTTTAAAACCAACTGAATATGAAGGAAATCATTACCAAAATTATTTTGGAACTTGGTTATTAGGCCCTTTATTAGTCAAAAATCCTGATTTTCTTATTAAGCTATTAACATTATTGACTGATCAAAAATTAACACTTGATAATGCTCTTGAAATAAAAGCTCATGATCTTACCATGAAAGAATTCAAATAAACATCTGATATAAAAAGAAACAGTCTTCAATAATGACTGTTTCTTTTCTATAGGTTGATAATTTATTTCTTTTTGATACTCAATAATAAATTCATCATTATGCCAAATATCGCCGCACCGGCAACACAGGGAATCTCAATCCCAAAGAATGGAATACTACCATTATAGGCGTATTGTCCACCAACGCCGATGACCATAATAGTGGCGATAACCGCTATATTCTTACTACTAAACATATCGACTTTTTTATCGATCATGATCGCCATGCCCTGAGCTGCGATAGCTCCAAATAGATAGACTTCAAGTCCTCCGATAACTGCTTGAGGAAGTGAATAGATAACGTTAATCAAAGGAGTAAAACAAGCGATAATCATCGCAAGCACTGCCGCGGTCATTAATACCGGTACCGAGAAGACTTTTGTGATCGCCATAGCACTGATATTTTCACCATAATTCGTTCCGGCTGGTCCACCGACAAAAGCGGAAACCATATCACCAATACCATCACCAATTAGGTTCAATCCTAATTTATCTTGAATATTGTATACTTTATCAACACCTTTTTTCTTAGCTAGATCATTAACATAAATATCTAACTGATAAACATGAGCTGTTGATTCCGGTATCGTGGCAATCGCTATTGGCATAATTGCCGCAACTGCGATCCAACTAGCTTTTGGTAACGTAAAGATTGGTAAAGCAAATAATCCACTATTAGCTGTCTCCGGTAAGATTCTAAATAAACTAACACCCGTTGATAATTGAATTATATAAGCTGTTACACAACCAATAATCGGACCGATCAATAATGGTAATTGACCCCAAAATCCTTTTAGATAAACTGATAATAAGATAACCGAAAATAAGGTAACTAAACCGACAATCCATGCGAGGTTAGTCGCCGTTTGCGAGGCGATTGCTGTAATATTTGTCGCGCTGGCTATTGAACTGATATCCATCATCGCTCCTCCAGCCAAAGTTAAACCGATTACCATCGCGATTGGACCGGTAATCGAAGCCGGTAAGACTTTTTCAATCGATTCACGGCCAAAACGCTTAATGATCAAACCAGCTGCGATCGATACAAAACCTGACATAATGATACCAAATTGAGCAATGGATATCTTTTCATTTAAGGTACTATTAGCTAGGGCACTTGACGACATAAGACCGGTAATCGCCGACAAGTAAGAAAAGCTTGAACCATAATATAGTGGCAATTGTTTCTTGGTAATCAAAATAAAACATAATGTTGCTAATCCACTAGCGAAAATCGTTGTTGAAATATGAAATCCAGTTGCTAAAGCAACCGCGACCGTTGCTGGAAACATAACAATAACTTGTTGCACAGCATACAATAATAAATGCAATAAAGGCGGTTTCTCATCTGGTAAATATCCTACTACTTGTTTCTTATCCATGTTTTCACTCCTTTTGACATGTTATATTTTAAAAAGGCTAACGCCTGTACTCCCATCGGTCTCACTCAATGTAACAGCAATCATCTCTCCATGTGATGTTGGGATATTCTTACCAACAAAGTCTGGTCTAACGGGTAATTCTCGATGACCTCGATCAATCAATACCATCAAACGGATCTTATCAGCTCTACCCAGCGCAAACAGGGCATCCATCGCGGCTCGCACCGTTCGACCGGTATAAATGACATCATCAACCAATACGACATTTTGTCCTTTAATAGAAAAGGGAATATCAGTCGAACTTAAGACTGGATCGATCGATTGTTTTTCCAGATCATCACGATAAAGATTAATATCTAGTGTTCCAACAGGAATATTAACACCTGTAATCTTGGCAATATTATCTGCTAAGCGTTTTGCCAATGGGATACCTCTTGTTTTTATACCAACTAAACATAATTTATCTGTCCCCTGATTATTCTCAATGATCTCGTGTGCCATCCGCATCAGAGTTCTCTCAACAGCTTCTTTATTCATTAAGATTGATTTGAGTTCCATTTTGATTCTCCTTTAGTAAAAAAGACCTCGTCTGTTAATTGACAAGGCCTTCGTACTCAAAATAAAAATTTCTCACGATAGCGCTTTATCAGTCTCACAGTACTGAACTTAAAAGCATTTTTATTAATATATCATACCTCACAAAAAAAGCAATAGCTTTTAAGCTATTGCCTTATTTTTTTGAGAATTCAGTAAACTCTAATTCTGGTTTTTTTATACTGACCTTAATGCCATCAGCTACCGATGAAGTGATAAAAGTATTACCACCGATTACAACATTTCGACCAATAACCGTTTCACCACCTAAGATCGTCGCATTAGCATAAATCGTCACATTATCTTTGAGTGTCGGATGACGTTTAACTCCTGCTAATAATTGACCTTTATGCGTCGATAGAGCTCCTAATGTAACTCCTTGATAGATTTTAACATAATCACCAATTACCGCGGTCTCGCCAATTACGACACCCGTTCCATGATCAATAAAGAAATTATCGCCGATTACAGCTCCGGGATTGATATCAATACCAGTTTTACTATGCGCCAACTCCGTCATCATCCGCGGTATGATTGGCACCTTTAATTGATATAATGCATGTGCAAAACGATAAACAAATATCGCATAAAAACCCGGATAAGAGATAATGATCTCTTCAAGATTAACCGCCGATGGATCACCATCAAAAATCATTCGGGCATCTTTCAATATTAAGTTTTGAAGTTTGGGTATTGATCCAATAAATTGATCACAGACTGATTTTAAATGTTTTTCATCACAATCCTGTTTCTTGCAAAACAACATTGCTAATCTGATCTGTTTGTTTAATTTATCATCAAGATCAAACAACATCTTTTTCAAATGTTCATGGGCATTCTCTTTATTAACCTTAACTTGGCTAAAATATGATGGAAAAACAATTTTTTTCAGATCATCAATGATTTTATTGACCTCATCAACACTTGGGACTTGCTTCTTATCATCAAACATAGTGATTGGTTTTGTATCATAAAAATCGATCAGATCATCAATAATGTCTTCCATCACTAATTCAGCATTTGTGATATCTATTGTTTTGTTATTCATCCTAACTCCTTAGCTTAATCATCGAACATTGTTGTTGAAAGATACCGACTACCGGAATCTGGTAATAAAACCACAATGTTTTTACCAACATTAGCTTGTCGCTTAGCTATTACTGTAGCTGCCCAAATCGCTGCCCCAGAGGAAATACCCACTAAGATCCCATCTGTTCTGGCAATTTCTTTACCACAGCTAAAGGCAGCTTCATCACTAACGGTTATCACTTCGTCATATATCTTAGTATCAAGGATTGATGGGATAAAGCCCGCGCCAATCCCCTGAATTTTATGTGCCCCAGCCTTCCCTTGTGATAATACTGGCGAATTTGCTGGTTCAACAGCGATGATCTGAATAGCGGGATTTCGTAATTTTAAATATTCGCCAACTCCCGTTATTGTACCACCGGTACCAATTCCTGCCACAAAGAAATCGATCTCACCTTCGGTATCTTCCCAAATTTCCGGACCGGTTGTCTTAAAATGTGCTTGCGGATTAGCTGGATTATTAAACTGATCCGGTATAAAACTATCAGGGATCTGTTGATGCAATTCATTAGCCTTTTCAATAGCACCCTTCATTCCTTTAGTACCATCACTTAACACCAATTTAGCACCATAAGCTTTCATTAATTTTTGTCTTTCAATACTCATTGTTTCCGGCATGACGATGATTACTCGATAGCCTTGTGTCACAGCGATATAAGCCAAGCCAATTCCGGTATTACCCGATGTTGGCTCAATAATCGTGGCTCCTGGTTTTAATAAGCCATCTCTTTCAGCAACTTCGATCATTTCCTTGGCAATCCGATCTTTGACACTACCAGATGGATTAGTATATTCCAATTTGGCGATTAATTTATTAACTAAGTGATGTTTCTCATTATAATTCTGTAATTCAAGTAGTGGTGTATGTCCAACTAATTCAGCAATATTTTTATAGATGTGCATATTTTCTCCTTTTTTAGATCATGTTGATCAAATAACCATAGCCTTGAGCTTCCATTTCAACTAAAGGTATAAACCGTAAAGCAGCACTATTAATACAGTAACGTGTTTTACTTGGTGATTCTGGGTCATTAGTAAAGACATGACCTAAATGTGAATCACCAGAGCGACTTCGAACTTCAGTCCTTAACATTCCGGCCGTTTTATCATTTTTATAGACTAAGGTATTATCATCAAAACTACGGGCGAAACTTGGCCAACCGCAATTACTCAAATATTTATCTTTAGAGGTAAAAAGCGGTTCACCAGTCACAATATCAACATAGATACCCTTTTCCATGTTTTGAAAATACTCATTATTAAATGGTGCTTCAGTCGCATTTGCTTGCGTAACTTGATATTGTTTATCATTAAGGGCCTTTTTTATCTTATCAGCCTCTGGCTTAGGATATTGGCCTGGATCAACGATCATTTGCTTAGCAGTGTTAATCTCTTGAAGATTGATATGACAATAACCTTGCGGATTTTTGATTAGATAATCTTGGTGATAATCTTCAGCATCATAGAAATTTTCTAATGATTTAATTTCAACATAAAATGGTTGAGTTCGTTTCTTTTCAACAGTGATGATTCGCTCAATGATCTTTTTAGCTTCTTCATCGATATAATAAATGCCTGTTTGGTATTGACTACCGACATCATGTCCTTGTTGATCTTTCACGGTTGGATCAATCACTTTAAAAAACATAAAGAGTAGTGCATCTAAACTAACTTGATCTTTTTGATATTCAACTCTCACCGTTTCACGAGCCGAAGTAGTCCCACTACAAACCGCTTTATAAGTTGGGCTTGTAGTAATACCATTAGCGTAACCACAAGTTGTTCCAACAACACCTGGAATTACTTGCATCAATCGCTCCATTCCCCAAAAACAGCCACCGGCTAAATATATTACCCCAACACCAGCTTGTGGTTGATAGGTTTGATCTTTAATTAATAGTTCTGTGTTCATAAATCCTCCATACTGATACCTTATCAGTCTTTAAACATTTTCGCACTTAATATGCATTATTGCTCTTTTTGATACACATTAATCATAAACGCCGCTTCTGTTGTCAATTTAGTTAACTGTTCTAGTTTCTGTTTATCTTGTTGTTTAGTCCGCTGATAATAGGGTGTCATTTGAAAAAGTTGAATGATATCACTAGTAGTATTAAGTTCTAAAGTAAAATCTAATTGTTGATGATAAATTTGTCTAAAATCATTAATATTCGTTTTTTCTTCATTAAGATAAACATTATCATAAACACTTTGTTTCAATGATAATAAATGATTGATTCCCGGTTGAATCGTCACTAATAAGCCGTTTGGTCTTAATATTCGATAATACTCATTCTGTACGATTGGAGCAAAACAGTTAAGGATCAGATCAACATTATCATCCATAATAGGAATATCTTGATTACTACCGACAATATAGGTAACATCTTTTCCTTCTTTTCTGGCATATTGAATGGCCCGCTTGGCAATGTCCAAACCGATCACTTCGACTTTTGGAAGATTTAACTTAAGATAGTTAGTATAATAGCCCTCACCACAACCACTATCTACTAAATTAGTGATCGAATATTGTTTGATCACTTTAAGTATTTCCATGCGTAATGGTTGATAATACCCTGAAGCTAAAAACAAACTACGAGCTTTGATCATCTCCAAACTATCACCATATTGTTTATGACCTTGTTTGTTTAATAAATTAACATATCCTTCTTTACTAATATCAAAAGAATGTCCATTACAACAATGATATATTTTGAGTTCTTTATTAAGTTGTTGATGACAGATTGGACACTTTAAATTCATGATTACCTCGCTTGTATTTTAACACAACCACATAAAAAAAGCATTTTGACATGTATTGCTATAACAATTATTTTCAACAAATGTGGCAACAATTAGACTTATAAAAAAACCGGAATTTCCGGTTCTATTTTTCTTTTAGACGCTTAGCAAACTGCTTAGCAAATTCAGCGGCAGCCACAAACTCTTCATCAGTGGGCTTAAACCGAACTCGATAGCCATCAATCACATCACCTTTTAATTGTTTTAAGCGTTCAATAATATGTGGAACGCCTTCACCACTCCAACCATAACTACCAAAGGCACTCATTAGTTTACCTTTATAATTGACTGATGAAATCGATGTCGTTAAGTCCCAAATTGGCTTTAAAGCATCACCAACCATTGTCGGTGTTCCAAATAAGATACCATCAGCTAGCATCATTCTATCTAGAACAGTTGCTTGATCACATTCGACCATATCATAATATTCCACATCAATACCTTTACTTGCGGTTAACGCTTCACCAATAGCTTGCGCCAATGATTTAGTATAACCATACGCACTAACATAAGGCAACACTACTAATTTATTAACGCTCTTTAGTGGTAATTTACACCATGTTTGGTAATCTGCTATCGCTTGTTTGATCTTGCTATCGATAACTGGACCATGACCGGTACAGATCATCTTCACTGGTAAATCAGCGATCCGCGTCAATGCCTTGGTCATATAAGGATTAGCAAATGGCTTAATGATGTTATCAAAATAATACTTAACAGCCTCTAAATACTCTTGTTCATTTGTTAATTTACTTCTTAACATGACAGGATCACTATAATGCGACCCAAAAACATCACATGTAAATAAAATTTCATCCTCTCTTAGATAAGTAAACATCGTATCTGGCCAATGTAAATTCGGTAAAGGCATAAATTCTAAAGTCTTATTACCTAAAGATAAAACATCACCATCTTTTACAACCATCGTTTTAAAATCATGATTTACAATCTTTTTTAGAAAAGTTATCGCTGTGATCGTTCCCACAATCACGATATCAGGATTATCAGCTAACAGTCTTTCAATACTACCAGAATGATCTGGCTCGGTATGATTAACGACTAAATAATCAATGTCCTTAAGTGCCACAATACTTTCAAGTCTTTTAAAGAACTCATCCTTAAAACCAACTTTAGCGGTTTCAAATAAAACAATCTTCTCACTTCCCTTTAGAATATAAGAATTGTATGTCGTACCATATTTTGTCTTTAGTAGAATATCAAATACTCTGAGATTTTTATCAATAACACCATTCCAATATAAATCTTTAGTCAATTGAATATTTTTCATAACTAGCCTCCCTTTCATTATTCTTGAAATATAAACTTATCAATTACTTCTCTGATGGCATCATGATTATTATCAGCTAAACAAACATAATCAGATGCGGCTTTTACAGCTGAGCGACTATTGCTTACACAAGCACCGATTCCAGCTGTCAAGATCATAGATAGATCGTTAAAATTATCACCAATAGCTAATGTATCACTCATCTCGACATTTAATAATTGCGCTAATTTTTGTAATCCCGTACCTTTATCAACATTAAGCTGATTTAGTTCAACATAACGATTTGATGAAAAACTTACAGATAATTTATTGTCCGTTAAAGGTTTAATATCAGTTATGATCTTATCCATCATTGTCTCATCATAAAAATGCAGGATCACTTTAGCGATTGGTACATCTTTTAAAAACGAAACATCATGATCTTTGATAACCTGATAATTATCAACCCGACCTCTTAAATATTCGATTTCACTATCATTGATATTATAAACATAGATATCATTCTCTGTATATATATGTGTACATAATGAATTATCAATCCCATAAGTAAATAATTTTTTTACGGTATCGAAATCAACTCCGGTAAAAGATAAAACTTTATTATCTTTATTTTCGGTAATAATCGCACCATTCAATGATATAACATATTCGTCACTACTACCTAAGATCCCGATATCACTTAAGACATTCTGTACTGAGGTAAAACCTCGACCTGTCGCTATTACAAACTTTATACCTGAATCGATCGCTTTATTGATCGCGTCGATATTATTCTTAGAAATTGATCGATCATCACATAACAAAGTCTGATCTAAATCACATGCGATTAGTTTATACATAGATGTCCTCCAATAAACTCAATATAATTATAATGAAGATAATAAAGATAAACAAGTATAATACTATAATGAAAAATTATTATTAAAATCAATCATATATTGCAGTCACTTTTCATAATTTTTTATTTATATATTTTATAACCATATTGATAATTCAATAGTACCATTTTAAATCTTGAAATATAGCGCTTGACGATTACATATCGCAAAAAAGTATTGTTTACCTCATTATTAAAGTACTCATAAAAACATCATAATAATACTTATGTCATATATAAAGCGTACCCTTATGATAAAAGTGTACGCTTGATATTGTTTTGATTTTTGTATCCTGATTTTATCGTAATCCTATATTATTAAAGTCAACTAACTGAATAGAATCTTTGGTTAAGATTTTTCAATTAAATCAAGATGTTGTTCGATATAGTCTACGATAGAAACTGTCTGATTACTGATTGTATCTTCTTTCTCAGCGAATTCATTTCCTAGTGCTTCTTGTGTTTTATCATCAGTCATCTCTGGTTTTTCACCAACAGAAGGTGCTGTGGTATTGCCATCTATTTTTGTCGGTGGGACATTACCATTCACTTTTCCGGGAATTGTTTCAGTTTGGGTGCTTTGTGATAAATCGACATCACTTGCTGTGATATTATTTTCAAACTGTTCAATCGTGTAAAAGGCAGTCGGATCTGTTTTTACATCATCATAAATAAGATCCTTAAGATCAGTTATTTTTTCTTCATAATTACTGAAGTAATCGCAAAGATCGTCTACATAAGCAAGATAACGCTCTTTATATTCCTCAATAGCTAGCAATTTTTCCATCAAAGGTCTTTTAGAGCTATCTACATTATAGAAAGGTGATTCGACATCGACTGTAACACTTTTCCCGCCATCTTCACTAAAGCCACCAAATGCCATATTGTAATCCCAAGGGATATACTCAAATTTTCCATCTGTATAAAGCAGATAATAATTATGCGCTTTTGATCCATTATAACTATCATAATTTCCGGTGACAAAATTAACAGCCATGGCTTTCAAAACACTATCGACATCAAGAATATTTTCAAGTTCTTCTTTGTTATCAGCTGTTGTATTATTTAAAATAGCAATTAGATTAAGAATGTTTGTATTTCCTTCATCCTCTCCAACTTCAATATCAAAGCCAGAAGCATCGTCACTTGTCAATAATGTACAATTTTCACCGTCAGCTTTGTAAAGAATGGCATCCTCATCATCAGCTGTAATCCTTTCAACAAAACTATCTTTATACGCTTCAATCGAAAGATACAAGCCAAAATATTCTCCGTTAATGGACAATTTTGTATAACTGGCATACGGCGTTATACAATCCAAGTAAGCACTAGCAGCGTAAGCAAGGTATTCTCTCATGTAAGATGGATCAGAAAAGCTACCATTAAGGACCATCATATCTAGACCATTTAATGTTTGATCATCAACATATTCATCAAATTTTACTTTAAATCCATAACGATCACTATCACTGCTTGCTACTGCTGTCAGTGAGCTACTACCCTTAGCTCTAAAACCAACATCTGTTATCATCGTGCCATTAACAGTGATATCTACCGGATAATAAGTCTCATCAACTGCATTTTCACACAAATCATTCCAATCCTCTTCGCTAATTTCAATATTGATCTCAGTTATTTCACCTACTTTAAATGTATCAACATAATATCCATTAGTATCACTAAGAGCTTCCGTGACAAGTCCATCGGTTAATTGTCCCGAATCAGTTTTATCTACATTGGTACTATTATCACTGGTTTCATCTGTTTCTTGACTACAACCGACCATCGTAATAACCATAAAAAGCACTGATAATAAAATTAAGATTTTCTTCAT